>ERZ1023663.24-NODE-24-length-118437-cov-16.554468_pt1 | contig 118437 bp, 114 predicted proteins | sample MGYA00380340_ERZ1023663 | MGnify/ENA primary metagenome ERZ1023663 (study PRJEB33179, sample SAMN07448982) | human gut metagenome | biome: Human-gut; feature: Human associated habitat; material: Faeces | host: Homo sapiens | place: India: Bhopal | collected... | reverse complement strand
TAAAATGGGGAGAAATTTCTCATTTTAACTTGTACTAAATCTTGACATAGGACCAGTACAATTGGAAAAGAAAAGCGCTCGGTGACATTTAAAGATGGAACAGAGATTACAGTAGAGTAAGAAACAGAAAGAACTAGCACCTGGGAGGCAATGTCTCTGGGGTGCTTTTTGCATTGGTAAAAATACAAAAATGATTCTACTGGATTGTGCTTAAAGCTGTTATATGATAAAATGAATTATCTTAATCGTGAAATTCCGCTACACTGGAGGGAACGAAGAATGGTAAAAAACAATTTTGAAAAAGAAATAAAGATAAAGTGCTTAGAAGAAGATACTACACAAGCTGAGATTGCAGAGAAAGCCGGAACAACAGGCTCTTATGTTAGCCGCTTGATCAACAAAAATGATGGGATTATAAACAAGACCTTTGTGCGACTTCTGGAAGAACTTGGATACGACGTTGAGCTGACATATGTGAAAAAGGAGGCTTAATGTAAATGGTGAATCTGAGTAAATTAGAAGAAATCAAAGATCTGCGAACAGTATGGCCTCACGAAGCGTTAGATTTTACACCATGGCTCTCACAGGACGATAATATTGCGCTTCTTGCAGATGCAGTAGGACTGGATATTACAGTGGATGAAACAGAATCCTCCGTTGGAGACTTCAATGTGGATATTTTTGCTTCTGAAACTGGAACGGACAGAAAAATCATTATAGAGAATCAGTTGGAGGATACCAATCATGACCATCTTGGCAAGCTGATTACATATGCGTCTGGTAAATCGGCAGACGTGATTATTTGGGTGGTAAAGCATGCACGTGAAGAACATAAAGCGGCAATTGAATGGTTGAATAACCACACTGATGAAAAGGTGGGATTTTTTCTTTGTGAGATCAAGTTATATCGAATCGGCAATTCGGAACCGGCGGTGAAGTTTGAAGTTATTGAAAAGCCAAACGACTGGACAAAGGAAGTAAAGAAGAGCGATTCTGCAAATGCAACTCAGCAGCAACGCTATGATTATTGGGTGGCATTCCAAGACTACGCTTTTCAGAATGCACAGTTTGCCAAAAACTTCAATCGCAGAAAGCCATCAATGGATCACTGGACGAATTTCAGCGTAGGATCCTCTGCATGTCATATCGCTGTTTCTCAGATTCAGAAACGCGATGAGTTAGATGTAGAGTTATATATCAGTGAAGATAAAGAGTTATTCCATTCTTTATTTTCCAATAAGGATGAGATTGAAGCAAGTGCTGGGTTGAACTTTGACTGGCGCGAATTGCCAGAACGTAAGGCCAGCCGTATAGTTATTGAAAAGAACGTGAATTTTGGCGATAAGAATCAATGGAATGCACAGTTCGATTGGCTCATTGATGTTATGCTCAAAATGAAGAAGGCTTTCAAGAAGTACCTGTAGTTGAAATATGTGGAGGGTTGCAATGAAACAGATTAAAAATTCGGAATACGAAGAATATCAAAAATATCTTCGCGACAAAAATAACGGTCGAATACTGACCCCGGATGGCCTTCGTCTCATCTGTCAGGCAAACGATTACGATGCTGAGAAAATTGGAAAGCACTTTCTTGAAGTGTTGCCGAAGATCCTTCAAGCGGAAAAGTGAGGAACGTATATGAGTGCTGAGAAAAAAACGGTGTCAAAAGAAAAGGACACTTATGTAAAGAAGAAAAAAGACATGAACTTCCAGAGCGTGGACTCCATGCAATCGGTGGTTAATGTCGTTAATGAGGCAGCAGTAGCTCTAAATGATAAAAACCGCACCATTAAAGAAAGCGCTATACCGGAAGTTCTAGCCGGTGCATTAGGAGCAGGAATAGGAGGAGTGGGTTCTTTTGCTGCTCTTTACGGTCTTGGTGTTGTAGGGCTCTCTGCTGCAGGTATTACATCCGGTCTTGCAACTGCTGGGGCTATTGTGGGAGGTGGCATGGTAGCGGGCGTGTTTGTACTTGCAGCACCAGTCGCTGGTCTTGCTGCCGCGGGTGTTGGAGTTGCGTCACACTTGAAGAATAAACAACTCCGTCAAGAGAAAGACCGTTTATATAAAGAAGCTTTGAAAAAACATGAGGCCATAATAAAAGCAATGAAGGCAGAGGCTGATGCTGATAAGGAGCGCATGGATTATCTCCAAAGTCTTAATATTTTATTGCAACAGGCAATTAAAGACTTGCGGCACGACTTGGGAATCGTAGCATAAGTGAGGTATATCATTGAGTAAATTTAATTTGAATAAGCTGGCACCGATGCTGGACAAGACCGCGGCCGGTTTAGCAAAAGCTGGGAAAGCGGCAGTGGAGATTGCAAAGGATAGGAATTTCCAGATTGGTGTTCTGACCGCTTTGCCTACAACCGTGACTGTGTTCTTCTTAATCAAAAAGTACAAGAAGCAAGCTGAAGAAAAAGAACAATTGTACAAAAAGGCGCTTGCTAAGCATAATGCGGTTATAAAGGAACTAGATGCGAAAACAGTAATTGATAAGGAAAGACAAGATCGTCTGTTAGCATATGATTCCCAGTTGAAGAAAGAAATGAGCGGATTGAAATCTGAGATACATGAATTAAAAAAGCAGATTGCTGAGCTTGAGAAAAAGAAGGCTGACAATGAGTAAATATAAATATTCCAAAACAGAACAGCAGGTCAATGATGTTCTGAAATATCATGATGAAGAACTGAAAAAACTCAAAGCGGCGCGTCCCTCTACATCTGAACTTGACAGAAGAATACAGGAAAGTGAAGATTTGCTTCGAATGCTGGGATATACGGAAATGCCGACAGTATCAAAGAGAGAAGAACCAAAGCAAGTGATGGTTATACCTTCATGGGAAAATTTATGTGCTGAAGCAGGAAATGTTGTTGGTACAGGAAATGCACTTGAATCATTCTTCACGGAAGCGGAGCTTAAAGCAAATACCCAGGAAATCCGTATGCTTAATGCGGAATATAATCAGTTTCATCGTTTAGACAAGTACGATATTTCAATCAGTGCCGCTGCAGGGCTACTTGGAGCAGCTATTGACATTTTATTGGTTGGTATTCCTAAAAAGACACCGGAAGGCTTGAAAGGCGGTCCACTCTCAAATTATATCAGGAATTGGTTTGATAAGAGATTTTCAAAGGAAGAGATGGAAAAATTGGCTAACTCAAAAGTCAGCAAGGTGCCGTATGATGCACAAGACAATCGAAATACCACTATACACGTAGAGGAACTATCTGCATATTATCATCGTCTGCTTTCATTAGGGCATGATCCATTACTTGGCCTTATTTTTGGTGTAGCAGATATTCTGACAGGAAGAATGACTACGATTGATAAAACAGGGAAAATCGTGTCACAGGTTATGGAGAATTATGCTGACCGAAAAGAAACAGATATTTTTGCGGCTATAGCAAAGCAGATCATCCATTTTAAATCTGACATTACAACCTCAATGGGACTTCCGGCCCCTTTGATGGGATTGTTTAATTTACTGCAGTTTGGCAGTGTTGGAGAGGAAGAACAGACCATAGCAGAGATTGTACAGGGGATGTATTACGAGGGATACGACTTTATACATTTCTGTACGTTATCTATTCCTGTCATGATTGTTGAAGTTGTAACGCGTATAGGATATGCATTCAAACATATTAAGGAAGGCCATTCTGTTAAGGAGTCGATTCCATTTTCGATGAATCGAGAGAAACATCCGAAACTTGCAACCATGTTATTTATAGGCCATTCAGCAGCGACGGCGGTTAATGCTGGAAAGGTATATTTTACACAGAATCCGATGGCAATTAATTATCCGCAGTGGCTTGCTTTTGCTAAGTATTCATATAAACAGCTTAAGTGGGTACTGATAGAAAAACCGAACGCGCGAGATGCTTATGTTACTGGAAGGCTGAACGAGCAACTTGCTGAAGTGCTTGGAAATGTGAATGCTACATTTGATGAAATCTCGGCAAATTATATCGTTGTATTTGAATAAGATAGGGAGGCGGCTATTGTTATTATGCCGACAGGATCAGGAAAAACAGCTGTGCTTCAGTGATGAATTGCAACAGGAAGTAAAAAGAATGTTTGAAATGAGCAAGTGATACATATGGAGATTTTGTGCAAGGCAGGAAAGTGACAACGGAAAGCCTACTAATAAAAAGTCAAGTACTTTTTGAAGAAATTTAAGAGTTGAAAAATAGGCACAAGAAATAGGCTACCCAAAACGGCTAGCTTAACGGAGGTGATAATCGTTTGATATTTAAGACTCTTCGATTTGAGATTACTCTAAGTTGCGTAAGCACTCCTTAACCTTGCCATAGTAGATTCGTAAGAATTTATTGGCACCAGCGGTCATGTAAACAAGGTATGGTTTTCCTTCAGCGCGTTTTCTATCAAGGAACTGATAGACAGGTTCGTTTACAGGCTTGTTTTGAAGGTATGTGGACATCACTTGAAAAAGGGTCTTCCTAAGCCTTGTAGAACCGTTCTTTGAAGCACGGTTGCTTCGTTGCTTGAATTGTCCAGATTCATTTACACCAGGATCAACACCGGCAAATGCAGTGATAGCTTCTCGATGTGTAAAACGAGATACATCCCCGATTTCAGCAATCAACTGAGGTCCATAGGTTTCACCAACACCGTACATGCTCATTACGGTTTCGTATTCGGGCAGTGTAGAAGCAAGCTCATTCATTTCTTTACGAATGATTTCGATGTGTTCCGATGCCAAACGCAACTGTTGAATGCTTTGCTGAATAAGGAGTTTGTAAGATTTTTCCTTTGGGAACACTGCAACAAGTTGTTTGGATTCCTCGAATAGTAAGGCTGGCTTATTTTTCTGGTAGTTATAATGATGCTTCTTGCAGAATGCTTCATAGCGTTCTGTAAAGGCTTTTAGCCCAATTTTGCGAACACAATCAACATGCCAAAAAGAATAGGCATAATCAACCCACTTTTCACTACCATCGTCTCTAGTGGTGCTGTCGAAGAGTTTGTTCACACCGGGATAAGTATTATCTAGGAGTGAAATAAGATTGGTTTTGGCAGCAACTTTCTGTTTCATGAAGAAAGTGAACTGCGAATTTAGTGTTTTAAGTTGTTCTCTTGTAGTATCCATACTTGAATATTCACGCAGTTCTGCCCAGTTGTCAAGAGCATACTTAGCGATTTTTCTCGCATCAGCGGGATCTGATTTTACTTTAAGGAGTGTATTTTGTTTTTGACCCTTAATCAGTTTTGGATTGACGGCAGAGATAAAAATACCTGCTTCAGATAAAGATTTGACAACAGGCTCGTGATAACGACCTGTACATTCAATGACGGCTCTGGTTTCACCCACCAGAGACTTGAGATAGGTAACAAGGGTGTTCAGCTCATCAGATGTATGTAGGACATCAAAGGGTTTGCGAATAACAACTCCTGCGGGCTGAATGATAGTGATGGTGCTTTTTTAGAAGCATCAATTCCGACTGCGTTGTACATAAAGGTTTCCTCCATTAGTTGAAATTGCATGGTATCCAGCATTCCTCATTGCTTATTCAATCTCCTGGGGTCTCAATCGGACGTGCACATAGCAGTCCTACCTACATAAATCGAACGGCTGTAATGATAAGCTGGCTGACAGGCTTTCCTGCGGACGCCCAATGGTCCAAGGAGTGATGCAGTGTTAGACTTGGATGTCAAAGTAAATGATAAATATTATATTGCATTTGATTATGTGGTTGATAATCAGGATATTCGTAACAAATATTGTGTATTGAAATCAATAGAAGAAAAGTCAGATGGAAAGATTATAATTTTGGATATGATTTGTTTTGAATACCTGATTCTTGCTTTCGACAAATTGATGGAATGGACAGGCACTGGAAAGAGGGATAAAATCAAAATTCGGCAGGAAGTTTTGGCAGCAGTTGAGAACCATGGAATCAATTTATCAAAGATTGACGACGAGAAGACATTGCAGTACATAGTAGGTTTTAAGAGATATTCTACAGAACGGGTGATGAAGTCATTGGTTGGTGAATTTACACAAAATGAGAAATGGTCTGTTAAGGGGGCACTTATGGGCGAGTGATGGTATAAGGATTGTTGTGTTTCAGAACATCCAGATAATCTGAGGTGTGGTAAGCCAAAGATTGAGGATGGAAATGAGAAGATGAGGATGCTGATACAGTCGAAAACAGTTAGAGATTTAATAGAGGAGAGATTAAAAGTGAATCCAGTTAGGACGTTTGATCAAATTACGCAAGAAATATTAGATAAATATGATTATAAGACAATAACAGTTGGTATATTAATAGCAGATGGGAATCAGACAGCTGCGAGAGATTATATAATTAACTATATGGATAAATTTGATAAGGAATCGGGGAAATATATAGATTTTTTTGTCCCAGGATATTGTGAGAAAATATCCGATAGCGCTGTAAGTATAGAAAAAAGATACCATCCTAATGCTTACGAAAAATGGATTTGTATGGATGATTTACCAATGTTCATTATTAGAAGGAATCAAACAGCATATTATTTTGATAAATTTTTATTTGATGATTTTATTGAAGAAATGGAAACCAAGATGTGTATTGAGTATACATACAATCCGATGTTAGTCCTTGTCGAAGTAAATAAAAGTAAAGACAGGGGGAAAATAGAATTTCAAAATAAAATGGTTATTGAATTGGATGAAGATTCTGATAGAGGGGTTACTAGGGCAGGAATTTTATTTAATAGAATATTTGAGGTTGCAAAGCAAGCGGTTGGGTTAGATAGATTTCAACAAGATGTACGTATGTATTATATTAAAGGACATGCAGTAAATAATATTATTCGTGCCATACAAGGAGATTGGCTTGAATCGGTAGAAAATGTTGTAGGCGATATTAAAAGATTTAGGATAAAGAAAAGTGTGTAATTTATAATCCAAATAATAAGGGTATAAACATGCATTAGTAAGAAGATTTGTATCTAAGGTCATGTCGACAACAAGGGGATTGATTTCAATCAGAACATAGAAAACAAACATAGTACCAGAAAACATATTTTATTGCATTTTTCTTACGTCCACACTATAATAATCGCATGGCAACAGTTTGGCAATATCTCTAAGAAGAAAACGTGGAAATTCTTTCAAATTATTGGAGATACAGCTTCCCCGGTTGCAGTCCACCCCGATAACAGTTATAATAAAATAAAGACACAGCAAAATGCCGAAAGTACTTCATATGACATGGGCTTCCGGCATTGCTTTTGTTAAAAATGGCTCTGGGAAACAATATAGGGAGTGCCTGTGATGGAACGATGTACAGAAATACTGAAAAAACTCATAAGAAAAGATACATTTTACGAATAGGAAGATGTAACATAGAATATTTTTGCTTTCCGATTTGGAATTTTGTGTATTTTGTTTTATTCCTTTGATATGCTTTTAAATACATTTCATATCTTCATTGTGGATCAGAATATCTTTCGGACAGGATATCTGATTGCATGCGGGATTATGGTTTTATATCTGATTCTGCTGTTTGTTCTGGGCCTGGAACACCGGATGACAAAATAAATCAGTGTTTCGGCAATTGGATTGATGGTATTAAGTGCGAGTGCAACGCTTACCTATCATATGATTATAATCATCATGATTCCCATTATGATTGCAAGCATGTATGTATCAAAGCGGTTTTCGGTTTTCGCATTTCATCTGACGATTTTCAGCATTATTGTCAGTACCTATGTGGGATATTATTTTGGGGTTTGTGATGCCAATATGGTATTGCTGACGGCGACCTCTTTAAAAAATCTTTCGCAGAATGGAAAATTTTTGTTAGACACTGTGAATCAAAATCCGTTTGTCACACTGGCTTTGTATTATGTTGTGCCGCGTTCACTTATGGCGATTGCATTTTTTTATGTGAGCACCAATGTGAACCGTGTTGTGCGCAAATCGATGGAAAATGCCTGGAAAATGAAACAAGACAGGCACTATGAAGGGGGTACCGAATTTATTCTGCGGTATATTTGCCGTAGGTAGGAACTATAATTTGACGCGTGACAATAAAGTTCATAAACCCTATCTTGCAAAATTTGATAAAAACGGTAATAAAGGAAGAAAACATGAGTAAGAAACACAAACATATTTCTGCCACGAAAACAACAGAACAGAAGGCAGTACAACAGTCACAGCAGCCACAGAAACTGACACTACAGAAGCTGAACCGGCTTTTGGAGAAAAATCCGTTTGCACAGCTTCTGGGAATGGAACTGCTGGAAGTGCGGGAAGGCTATGCTTACGGAAGAATGCGCATGGATGAGCATTTTACGAATATTTACGGTGGAATGCATGGCGGATGTTCGTATGCACTTGCCGATACACTTGCCGGTGTGGCGGCATCTGCCTATGGCAATTATGTTACAACGATTGACGGGAAAATGAATTATCTGGAGGCTGTGAAAGATACCGGCTACGTGTACGGTGAGGCAGAAGTACAAAGACAGGGAGGACGGATCGGCGTATATACCGTGAAACTTATGGATGAGAATCAAAGAGTTCTGGTTACAGCCGATTTTACCTATTACCGGACAGGACAGGCGATTGACCAGCAGGGATAGAGCGTTTCAAAGGCATCTGATTTGAAAAAAATCAGATGCCTTTTTTCTTTTTACTTGTTTATCGCGTTAAAGTATAGTAGTGTTAAAATATAAAAATACCAAGGAGGAAAAGTTATGGGGAAAGGAAGACGGGAAAAGGTTTTGGACAGCATCGGAACATTGCAGCAGACGGTGAATGAATTTCAGATATAAATTGTTTGTAAAATAAAAACAACTTAATAAAAACAGAAAATGCGGTCATATTTATGAAAAAATATTTCATGAATATGACCGCTTTATTGTTTGAAAAACGGTTAATATATAAGAAAAAACAAAATATTATCTGACAATATCGCATTAAATATAAAATAGACAAATTATCAGACAATAGAACGAAAAAAATGATTTACAAGCGGCGATTATAGGAGTAAAATGAGAATCAGTTAAGAAAAAGCAACTCATGAATGATTTACAACGAAAGGATAGTTCTATGAAAGAGCAATGGAATGAGAGCACAGCAACCGCCAAAGGATTATATGATCCGAGTTTCGAACATGATAACTGCGGAATTGGTGCTGTGGTAAACATCAAAGGGATCAAGACCCACCAGACCGTGGAAAATGCCTTGAAAATTGTTGAGAACTTAAAGCATAGAGCCGGAAAAGATGCTGACGGAAAGACCGGGGACGGTGTTGGTATTCTTCTTCAGATTTCCCATAAGTTCTTTAAGAAAGCGACAGAGCCGCTTGGAATCAAGCTGGGAGAAGAGAGAGATTACGGCGTCGGAATGTTTTTCTTCCCACAGGATGAGTTAAAGACCAATCAGGCAAAGAAGATGTTTGAGGTAATTGTCGAGAAGGAAGGAATGGAATTCCTCGGATGGAGACAGGTACCGATTCATCCGGACAAGCTTTCCGACAAGGCAAGAGGATGTATGCCATGCATCATGCAGGCGTTCATCAAAAGACCGGAAGATGTGGAGAAGGGACTTGATTTTGACCGCAAGCTGTATGTGGCACGCCGTGTATTCGAGCAGTCCAACGATGACAGCTATGTTGCTTCTCTTTCGAGCAGAACGATCGTATATAAAGGAATGTTCCTTGTAGAGCAGCTGCGTCAGTTCTTCTCCGATCTGCAGGATAAGGATTATGAGTCTGCAATTGCAACCGTACATTCCCGTTTCTCTACCAACACAAATCCAAGCTGGGAGAGAGCACATCCAAACCGTTTTATTGTACATAACGGTGAGATCAACACCATCCGTGGTAATGCAGACAAGATGCTTGCCCGGGAAGAGACGATGGCATCCGGCAAGCTGCGCGGGGAATTCCAGAAGGTACTTCCGGTCGTCAACACCGAAGGATCTGACTCCGCAATGCTGGACAATACGCTGGAGTTTCTGGTGATGAGTGGCATGGATCTGCCACTGGCAGTCATGATCATGATTCCGGAGCCATGGGCAAACAACGCCGTGATGACACAGAAAAAGAAAGATTTCTATCAGTATTATGCAACCATGATGGAGCCTTGGGACGGACCTGCATCCATCCTGTTTTCCGATGGAGATATGATGGGAGCAGTTCTTGACCGTAACGGTCTGCGTCCATCCCGTTATTACATTACAGACGATGATTATCTGATTCTTTCTTCCGAGGTCGGAGTTCTTGATATTGATCCGACCCATATCGTGACAAAAGACCGTCTGCGTCCTGGTAAAATGCTTCTTGTAGATACTGTGCAGGGTCGTGTGATTGATGACGATGAGTTAAAAGAAAGATATGCAGATAAGCGTCCGTATGGTGAGTGGCTTGACAGCAACATCGTCATGTTAAAGGATTTAAAAATCCCGAATGAGCGTGTGCCGGAATACACACAGGAAGAACGTCAGAGAATGCAAAGGGCATTCGGTTACACGTATGAGTCCTTAAAGGATTCCATCCTGCCGATGGCAAAGAATGGCATTGAGGGTACCGCTGCGATGGGTACAGATACACCGCTTGCGGCACTGTCCGGAAACCGTGAGCCGCTGTTTAACTATTTCAAGCAGCTGTTTGCACAGGTAACCAACCCGCCAATCGATTCCATCCGTGAGGAAGTTGTTACTTCTACGACGGTGTATATCGGATCTGCCGGAAACCTCTTAGAGGAAAAGCCGGAGAACTGTAAAGTACTTCGGATCAACAATCCGATTCTGACCAACACAGACCTGATGAAAATCCGCAATATGAAAGTAGACGGATTTAAGGTAGAAACCATTCCGATTATTTATTATAAGAATACCAGTCTCGAGAAAGCCGTAGACCGTCTCTTTATTGAGGCGGACCGTGCATACAGAGACGGAGCCAATATCCTGATCCTTTCCGACAGAGGCGTGGATGATAACCATGTGGCAATTCCTTCCCTGCTTGCCGTATCTGCATTGCAGCAGTATCTGGTAAAGACAAAGAAACGTACTTCCCTTTCCCTGATTCTCGAATCCGGAGAGCCGCGTGAGGTACATCATTTTGCAACACTGCTTGGTTTTGGTGCGAGTGCAATTAACCCATACCTGGCACTGGATACCGTAAAACAGCTGATCGACGAGCACATGTTGGACAAAGATTATTATGCCGCAGTTGATGATTATAACCATGCAATTATCACCGGTATTGTAAAGATTGCAGCCAAGATGGGTATTTCTACGATCCAGTCGTATCAGGGTTCCAAGATTTTTGAGGCACTTGGTATTGATAAAGATGTCATTGACAAGTATTTCACCAATACGGTCAGCCGCATCGGTGGAATTTCCATCAAGGATATCGAGAATGATGTCAATACGCTTCATTCCGCAGCCTATGATCCGCTGGGACTTGAAACCGATGTAACCCTTGACAGCAAAGGCCGCCACAAGATGAGAAGCGGAGCCGATGCGCATCTGTACAATCCGGCTACCATCCATCTGCTGCAGCAGTCTACCAAACGTGGGGACTATGAGATGTTCAAACAGTATACGAGTCTGGTAGATGAAGAAGAAAAGCATACGAACCTGCGTGGACTGATGGATTTTGAGTACCCGAAGAAGGGTGTGAAGCTTGAGGAAGTGGAAAGCGTAGATTCTATTGTGACACGTTTTAAGACCGGAGCGATGTCTTACGGTTCTATTTCGAAGGAAGCACATGAGACACTTGCCATTGCCATGAATCACTTACACGGTAAGTCAAACACCGGTGAAGGTGGTGAGGACAAGGATCGTTTGACCGTCGGACCGGACGGAAAGAACCGTTGTTCCGCAATCAAACAGGTTGCATCCGGACGTTTCGGTGTTACCAGCCGTTATCTGACCAGTGCGCAGGAGATCCAGATCAAAATGGCACAGGGAGCAAAGCCTGGGGAAGGTGGACATCTTCCGGGGAAGAAAGTATATCCATGGATTGCCAAGACAAGACTTTCCACACCGGGTGTATCTTTGATCTCCCCGCCACCACACCACGATATTTATTCCATCGAGGATCTTGAACAGCTGATCTTTGACTTAAAGAATGCAAACCGCGATGCAAGAATTTCCGTAAAACTGGTTTCCGAGGCAGGTGTCGGTACCGTAGCAGCCGGTGTTGCAAAAGCCGGTGCACAGGTTGTCCTGATCTCCGGATATGACGGTGGTACAGGTGCTGCGCCAAGCAGTTCCATCCACAACGCAGGTCTTCCGTGGGAACTTGGTCTGGCAGAGACACATCAGACATTGATTATGAACGGACTGCGTAATAAAGTAAGAATTGAGACAGACGGAAAGCTGATGAGTGGTAAAGACGTGGCCATTGCTGCATGTCTTGGCGCGGAAGAGTTTGGTTTTGCAACCGCTCCGCTGGTAACCATGGGCTGTGTCATGATGCGTGTATGTAATCTGGATACCTGTCCGGCAGGTATTGCAACCCAGAATCCGGAGCTTCGTAAGCGTTTCGCAGGAAAACCGGAGTATGTTGAGAACTTCATGCGCTTTATCGCAGAAGAACTTCGGGAGTACATGGCAAAACTTGGTGTCCGCACAGTGGATGAACTCGTCGGACGAAGCGATTTCTTAAAGGTTCGCGGAGATCTGTCCGAGCGTGAAGCAAAGCTTGACCTGAGCAATATCTTAAATAATCCGTTTGCAGGAACAAAGCAGAAGGTTATTTTTGATCCGAAGCAGGTATATGATTTCGAACTGGATAAGACCAAAGATATCACGGAGTTCTTAAAACAGTTAAAGCCGGCACTTGATAAGAAGCAGAAGCGTATGATCGATACCGAAGTAACAAACGTAAACCGTTCGCTTGGAACAATCTTCGGATCAGAGATTACAAAGAAGTACGACGATACACTCGATGAGGATACTTTCATTATTAAATGCAGCGGAGCCGGCGGACAGAGTTTTGGTGCCTTTATTCCAAAGGGACTGACACTCGAACTGGTGGGAGATTCCAACGATTATTTCGGAAAGGGACTTTCCGGCGGAAAGCTGATCGTTTATCCACCGGCTGGAGTAAACTTCAAAAAGGATGAGAACATCATTATCGGTAACGTAGCACTGTACGGTGCGACAAGCGGTAAGGCATTCATCAATGGTGTGGCAGGAGAACGTTTCTGTGTCAGAAATTCCGGAGCTACTGCTGTTGTTGAGGGTGTCGGCGATCATGGATGTGAGTATATGACGGGCGGTCGTGTCGTTATCCTTGGTAAAACCGGAAAGAACTTTGCCGCAGGTATGAGCGGTGGTATCGCTTATGTACTGGATGAGGACAACGATCTGTACATGCGTACCAACAAGTCTATGGTATTCAGTGAGGAAGTCACCAATAAATATGACGTATTAGAGCTCAAAGAAATGATCAAAGAACATGTTACCCTGACCAATTCGGAAAAAGGTAAGGAAATTCTCGATCACTTCAGTGAGTATCTGCCGAAGTTTAAGAAAGTCATCCCATATGATTATAACCGTATGCAGATGGCAATCGTTCAGATGGAAGAAAAAGGTTTGAATGCAGAGCAGGCACAGATTGAGGCATTTTATGCCAGCACGAGAGCATAAGGAGGGAAGAAACAATGGGAAAGCCAACAGGATTTATGGAATACGACAGATGTGAGGCGCGTTCGGTGGAACCAAAGGAACGAATCAAAAATTTTGATGAATTCCACATCTTCCTTTCCAAAGAAAAACAAAGAGAGCAGGCAGCGCGCTGTATGGATTGCGGTGTCCCGTTCTGTCAGTCGGGTATGACAGTTGCCGGAATGACTTCCGGCTGCCCGCTGCACAATCTGGTACCGGAGTGGAACGATCTGCTTTATACCGGAAACTATCAGCAGGCATATAACCGTCTGCACAAGACAAATAATTTCCCGGAGTTTACCTCCCGTGTATGTCCGGCTCTGTGTGAGAAGGCATGTACCTGTGGACACTGGGGAGATCCGGTATCTGTCCGGGACAATGAGCATGGAATCATTGAGACGGCATACAAAGAAGGTTATGCCGGACCACATATTCCAAAGGTTCGTACCGGAAAGAAAGTTGCCATCATCGGTTCCGGTCCTTCCGGACTGGCAGCAGCAGATCAGCTGAACCAGAGAGGACATGATGTTACGGTATATGAGAGAGATGACCGTGTTGGCGGACTTCTGATGTATGGTATTCCGAATATGAAGCTCGAAAAGCAGATCATTGACCGTAAGATCAATGTTATGAAAGAAGAGGGCGTGAAGTTTATCACAGGCTGTAATGTCGGTGTGGATGTCAAGAGTGCAGAGCTGTTAAAAGAGTATGACAGAGTCATCCTCTGCTGTGGAGCAAAGCATGCGCGTGATATCAAGGCAGCAGGTCGTGATGCAGAAGGAATCTATTTTGCAGTCGATTATCTGTCACGCAACACAAAGAGCCTTTTGGATTCCAATTTTAAGGACAACAAATTTATTTCCGCAAAGGGAAAAAATGTTGTGATCATCGGTGGCGGTGATACCGGAAATGACTGTGTGGGAACGGCTATCCGTCAGGGTGCAAAGTCTGTAACCCAGCTGGAGATGATGCCATGTCCACCGGCAGAGCGGGCAGCAAATAACCCATGGCCGGAGTGGCCGAAGGTGTTAAAGACCGACTATGGCCAGGAAGAAGCGATTGCATGTTTCGGTACAGATCCACGAATCTATCAGACAACCGTAAAGGAATTCCATAAGGATAAGAACGGCAAGTTGAATGGTCTGACAATCGTCAGACTTGAGAGCAAGGTGGATGAGAAGACCGGACGCAGAAATATGGTGGAAGTTGCAGGTTCCGAGAAGAAGATTCCGGCAGAACTTGTACTGATCGCTGCAGGATTCCTTGGAACAGAGGAATACATTGCAAAGGCATTCGGTGTAGAGCTGAACCAGAGAACAAATGTAGCTACAGAGCCTGGAACATATGCAACAAATGTAAAGAACGTATTTGTTGCGGGAGATATGCACAGAGGACAGTCACTGGTTGTCTGGGCAATTCGTGAGGGCCGTGAGGTGGCACATGACGTGGATACAAGTCTGATGGGATATTCTTATCTGTCCGTACAGTAAAATAGAGACTTATGGCTGGTGCATAGCCATATGATTTTTGGGAGTCATCTGAAACAGATGGCTCCTTTTTTACCTCTTGTGGGCTTCACGCAGTTATTCTTATTTTTATCGCAGTATATCTGGTGGCAAGCAAAATGCACATGATACTTTGAACACAGCAATGCAGGCGGACATGTGGAATGTAAAGGTCAGGGCAGCAGTGATCCGGATGCTCCGTGTGTGGAACTGCAGATCTCAAGCAGTTTTGGACAGACTTGTATAATTTTTGGATAATTCTGCTTGATATTATGTACATTTCGATGTAAAATTATAGACAAATAGTATACGATACATAGGAGGAGACGTATGCGTAAGAATTACTTTCAAGATGTGAAAATTGCGGATAAGCTGAAAATGATTATGAAAGCAATTTTTGCAATTTTACTGGTGAACAATATTCTGTTTGCAATTTTAATGCTTGTATTTGGACATCCGGTATGGATTATCATTCCTGTCATTGCAGTAGTTGGTATGCCATTGCTTTCCAAAAAGATCATTCAGGAACTGACACAAAATATTCTTGAACCGTTAGACCAGATAGAAAAGGCCGCAGATGACATGTCACACGGAAATCTCGAAATTGATATTCCTTATCAGGGGGAAGATGAACTGGGAAAGCTTGCAGAAAGTTTCCGCAATACATCTTTTTATTTAAGGGGTGTTGTGGACGATATCAATCAGCTCCTTACAGAGTTTGCAAAAGGAAACTTTGATGCGAGATCCCATGATATTGAAGCCTATCAGGGAAATTTCGGTGAAATTTTAAAGAAACTGGAAGCGACAGAAAATAATCTGAGCCAGACGATCAAAAATGTACAGGAATCTTCCAATCAGGTATCCGCAGGAGCTGACCAGCTGGCACAGAGTGCGCAGGGACTGGCAGAGGGAGCTACCGATCAGGCAGCGGCAGTACAGCAGCTGACATCTTCGGTTGCCGAAGTTGCTACACATATCGAAGAAAATACAAAGTCTACAGACAGTGTACATGATCAGGCAAAGCAGGTTGCAATCAAGGCAGACAGCGGAAGTGCAAAGATGAAAGAACTGGTCGAAGCCATGCAGCATATTTCAGAGACCACCAATGATATTCAGGTTGTCATCGGAAAGATTGAAAGCATTGCCAGCCAGACAAACCTGTTGTCTTTAAATGCATCCATTGAGGCTGCGCGTGCCGGTGAAGCAGGAAAAGGATTTGCGGTTGTTGCAGAACAGATTAAAAACCTTGCGGAAGAGAGTGCTTCTTCGGCAGAAGAAACCCGTGTCATGCTGACAAACAGTTTGAATCAGGTGGGTGTCGGAAGCTCTGTTGCAGATGAGACTTCCCAGTTTATGTCGGAAATGATCGAACAGCTGGATGCAGTTGTCATGGAGGTGGCTAAGATCCGTCAGATTTCTGATCAGCAGGCAGAATCGGTAAAGCAGATTTCCGCTGCTGTTGAGCAGGTAAATGGGGTTGTACAGTCTAATTCCGCTACTTCGGAAGAGGTATCTGCAACCAGTGAAGAACTTTCTGCATCTGCTGAAAATCTGGACGAGATGGTATCGGGGTTTGTCCTGCGCAAATAAGATACGGACAGATGACAGGCACATAGTACAGATGAGGTGATTTTATGCCATCAATCATGGTGTATACGGAAGAAACATTTTATTATACAGACGGAATCCGTGTTGTTGCGCGGGAAGAATATATGCGGCCGGATGTTACGGAACTGAATTTCTACCAGAAAGAAGGTTTCTGGTTTGGGTTTGAAGCTCCGTATTCTATTTATACCATGCAGGGAATCCGGGCATTGATTGAGCTGAAACTCAGACAATACGATTGTGCACCGGAATTTCGCTATACGCGTAAGAAAATTGAATATAGTTACAGCGAAAAAAAGATTCTCGATTCTGTGATTTTTTATATCACGAAATCCGATCAGCCGGGAGTTTTGTCTGTGATGGAGGAAATTAATCATTCCACCCATCTGTGTTTCTGGAATCTGAAAGTGCCATACCATGACTTTGGGGAAATCCGCAAACATACCGATGCGGTATTTTATGGAATGTTTCAACAAAAAGCGCAATAGTTCTTGACTTTTCCGGAAAAAGTTCTATAATACATTCTCGTTAACAGAGGATGTGTCGGATGAATAAAGAGAGAGATTATTTTTTTGATAATTTGAAAGCGGTATTGATATTCTTGGTCGTGCTGGGGCATTTTTTGCTCCCTATCCACGGAGAAAGTGTTCTTGTGGTGGTAAAGCGTCTGATCTATGTATTTCATATGCCGCTTTTTGTATTTGTGTCAGGTTATTTTGCAAAGAAAATATATAAAAACGGGCAGTATAATTTCAAGAAGATTTTATATCTGATCAAGGCGTACATCATATTTGTTGTTGCAATTCAGGCGGTATATGCACTGTGTGGATTCCGGGATTTCTCAGAGATTAATTTTTTCTCGCAGAGTGGGGCACCGTGGTATCTGTTTGCCATGATTGTGTGGTATCTTACCATTCCTGTCATCCGGAAGTACAAAGAGATACCGGTATTAATCGTGACGGTTGCGCTGGCCCTGATCGCCGGATATTTCAAAAATATCGGCGATTTTTTGTGCATGTCCCGTATTCTGGTATTTGGTCCGTTCTTTTATCTGGGATATTATATGGAACAACCGGTGCTTGAACGGGCATTGCGACCGGTTTACCGGAGAGTTGTTGTACCGGCTGCTGTGGCAATCTGTGCGGGAATTCTGGCGTTTGGCTCAAAGTTAAAAGATGAGCTTGGCATGGTCTATGAAAACATTTCCTATTATGAACTGGATGATGTGTGGGAAGGGCCGTTTGTTCGTCTGGCACTGATGATTGCCGCGTTTCTGATTTCGTGGGCGATTATGTTTTTTGTGCCGCGTGGGAAAACCTGTCTGTCAGTGATTGGACAGAATACGATGCCGGTATATATGCTGCACCGGATCCTGCGGGATATCCTGATGTTTGCGGGAATCTATGACTATCTCGGAGACTGGGGATGGTTTGCGCTGTTTGTTCTGATTTGTCTGAGTATCTGCGTGATTTACCTGCTTGTTAATCCAAAGGTAGTAAATCAGGTAAATAAGATTCTGACACTGTATACCCCGCGGCTGTGGGGCAGAATACGCCGGAATCAGGCGATATAAAGGAATCGTAGATTGACGTTTCCTCCTATATTTTCTAAGCTTAGAACCAGAAAGATATAGGAGGAATTTTTTTATGGATGCAAAAAAGTTTGGAGTACTCTGGTATTATGGAGAAATGTCTGCACGGATACTTAATGGTGTAACGGCACAGCGTATGATAGAAGTAATTCGTATTTGACAATTCCAAAAAATGATTATATAGTGGCAGAAAAGAACTTTTGTTTTCGCAGAGAAAATACACTGAGGGAGGAACGTAATAATGTACGAATTTACGCAGGATTGTCTGACGGGCATCGACCAGATCGATGAAGAGCACCGAAAACTGTTTTCGCTGATCAATGAAGCGGTTGAACTGCCGAAAGAAGCACGCACACCACAGACGGTAAAAAATATACTGGAACATTTAAGTGATTATGCCGTAAACCATTTTGCACACGAAGAAGCCTATATGGAGGCACAGAACGATCCGGAACTGCCGTTGCAGAAAAAAGAGCATCAGGCATTTGCCGATCACGTAAAACTTCTGGAAAAGCAGCCACTCACCGGGGAGAATGCATCGGCGATGCTCGATGAGATTCTGACCTATCTGGTACGCTGGCTGTACCGGCATATTTTAAGCAGTGACATGATGATCGGAAAAATGCAGAAAGAAGATCCGTTTGTGTTTACCGCGAAATATTATACGGGAATTGAACTGGTAGACAGGGAACACCGGAAGCTGTTTGAGATTATCGGAGAGGTAAATGCACTGATCCATAACGACCTGCTTCATGACAAATACGATGAAATTGTACGTCTGCTGGATGAACTCCGGGAATATACCAAGTTTCATTTTGAAGATGAAGAGGCCTATATGCAGAAAATCAACAGCCCGATGCTGGAAGCGCAAAAGAGGGCGCATCAGGCATTTGTGGACAAGCTGATGAGTATCGATCTGGATAAGCTGGAAGAAATTGATGACAACCAGCAGGAATATCTGCATGAGCTGATCGAGTTCCTCGGCGGATGGCTGATCAATCATATTTTAAAGATGGATACGCAGATTGAAAAGACAGAGCAGTAAGTATTATGTGCGGTGAAAGGATTATTTTCACCGCATTTTAATATGTCAATTTAATATGAAACTTATATAGAAAATACGTTATCCTTTTTAAAAATATTCTTTATAATAAAAGATAGCGAGATTGAGAAAAGGAAGTGTATTTTTATGGCAACAATTTTTCCAAGGGAACAGAAGGCAAAAATGCTTTTTGAAAAGATTAAAGAGAATCCGCAGGCATGTGAGCGCCTGATGGAAACGTTTTATGATGCGCTCGGAGTGGGCGATGATTATGAGGGCAACGGTCTTTCTGCGGAGCAGTTCGCAACCGCACTGTTTCGTTCTTATGAGGAAAAGGATCTGACGGCGTTTCTGATGGCAATCTGCCAGAACAGTATGTTTGATCTGCTGCGGAATTCGTTTCTGGCTCCGTTTCGTTTTAATGCCAATGGTCAGACAAATCCCTATATCCTGACGGATGAGGATGGAAAATTAATTCCGGATATCAAATTTCATGTCAGTGACAAAAATTATGAGCAGTTTTTTAAGGTATTTCAAAAGAGTGAACAGGTGAAGATGTATCTGGCATACGGATTCCGTAAACGGCATTGTTATGACAGAGATACCATGGAAGCACAGGAAATCCGTATGGGAGAGCATATCGGAGTGCTGCTTGTCTATGAAATGCCGGATACGGTAAAAATGCAGGAGACAGAAGCGCAGGCATATGCGATCATCTGGGATATCCTGATGGATCTGCAGAAATCCCTGCCACGTTCGGTCGTTTATTACGGACAGGATTCCATGGAAAATAAGGGAAACCGTTACGATGCACTTGGGGTGTTTTTGCCGATGTACCATTTTCGGAAGGCATTGGAGAAAAACATTGATATTGCAAACAAAATTGTATTGATGCATTAAGAAAGAGGATGATGATTCATGCAAACCACTGCAATACCTAAAAATCACATGGATATCCCATGGCATGAGTACAGCGGTCACGGAAATTGTCCGATTACAGAGGCAGACCTGACCGAAAAAGCTTCAATCGTCGGCCGTGTCGGCCTGATGCTGTTATCCTGTGGAACGGGAGCCTGGCGTGTCCGCAGTTCCATGAATACGATTTCACAAAATCTCGGAATTACATGTTCGACAGATATCGGTCTGATGTCGATTGAATATACCTGTTTTGATGGAACGAGTGGATTTTCCCAGTCTCTTTGCCTGACCAATACCGGAGTCAACACATCAAAACTGAACCGGCTGGAGCGTTTTATCGGTGAATTTTCAACCGTAGGGAAAACCATGACGGGCGAACAGCTCCATGATCATCTGGATGAGATCGACCGGATTCATGGACTCTATTCCCCGGTGGCTTTGGGATTTGCCGCGGCACTGGCATGCGGCGCATTCACATTTTTGCTTGGCGGAGGACCCGTGGAAATGCTGTTTGCTTTTTGCGGGGCAGGACTTGGAAACTTTGTCCGCTGCAAACTGACAAAGCATCATCTGACACTGTTTCTCGGGATTGTGGCATCCGTTGCCTCGGCGTGCGTTACCTATACCATTCTGCTTCGGATCGCAGAGCTGATTGCCGGGGTTTCCCTGCAGCATGAGGCGGGATATATCTGTTCCATGCTTTTTATCATTCCGGGCTTTCCGTTTATTACAAGCGGAATTGACCTTGCCAAGCTGGATATGCGTTCCGGGCTGGAGAGGCTGACCTATGCGATCATTATCATTGTTGTTGCGACCATTACGGCATGGCTGATGGCACTGCTTTTGCATCTGCATCCGGTGAATTTTCCGGCGCTTTCCATGTCCGTTCCCATGCATATCATACTGCGTCTGGTCTTCAGTTTCTGCGGCGTGTTCGGATTTTCGATTATGTTTAACAGTCCGTGGAAACTGGCGGCAACGGCAGCACTGATCGGAGCAGTGGCCAACACCCTCCGGCTGGAGCTGGTGGATCTTGCTTCATTTCCTCCGGCTGCGGCTGCTTTTGTGGGAGCACTTTTGGCAGGAATCCTTGCATCATTGATCAAAAACCAGGCGGGATATCCAAGGATTTCACTTACGGTTCCGTCGATTGTCATTATGGTACCGGGACTGTATCTGTACCGGGCAATTTACAATCTGGGTGCGATGTCTTTGAATACCTCTGCATCCTGGTTTGCTTCTGCAATTTTAATTATTGTGGCACTGCCGCTTGGTCTGATCTTTGCAAGAATTCTGACCGACCGGACATTCCGGTATTGTACATAGAAATACGTCTGTTTCCTTACGGCTCCACAAATCCCGGAAAGATACTGACACCTCTTTATTTTAGAAAAGACTTGCAAAAACAGACTAATTGAAGTAAGATAAGATACACAAAACAGGATGTCTGAAAAAGACTATAGATTTTACGGTTTCTGATTCAAACCGTCGGTCTATAGTCTTTTTTTGCGGAACATCCGGCAGAAAAGAGGAGTTTGTATGAATCAGGAGTACATGAAAACAAGAAAAATCCTGCCGCTGGTGCTTTCCATGTCACTTCCCATGGTCATATCCATGGCAGTGAATGCATTGTATAACATTGTGGACAGTTATTTTGTGGCAAAGATCAGTGAAGATGCGATGACGGCGCTTGCCCTTGTGTTTCCGATGCAAAATCTCGTCAATGCCATTGTTATCGGATTTGCGATCGGAATCAATGCAAGGGTAGCCTTTTATCTGGGAGCAAAAGAAGAGAAAATGGCGGATGAGTCGGCATCCGTGGGGCTTTTGTTAAATTTGATCCACGGTCTGGTGCTGGCACTGCTTTGTTCTGTCATTATGCCATCGTTTCTTCGGATGTTTACAGGCGATACACAGGTGATCGCACTGGCATGCACGTATTCCACGCGGGTATTTGCGTTTGCACCCGTGATCGGTCTGGGACTTGCATATGAAAAGATCTTTCAGGCAGTCGGGCGGATGAAGGTGTCGATGATCTGTATGATGCTCGGATGTGTAACCAATATTATTTTAGATCCGGTTATGATCTTTGGTCTGGGACCGGTACCGAAGCTTGGAATTGCGGGTGCGGCTTATGCCACGGGAATCGGTCAGTGTGTGACGCTGGCGGGGTATCTGCTGTTTTATTTTGCACGTCCAATGCATGTAAAGGTCAACGTCGCAAATATGAAAACAACCGGAAGCGTAATGAAAAATATTTATACCATCGGAATTCCGGCAACTTTAAATCTTGCACTTCCTTCCATTCAGGTGTCCGCATTAAATGCAATCCTTGCGCCGTTTCCGGGAAGTTATATTCTGGTGCTCGGAGTTTATTATAAACTGCAGACATTTATTTATCTGACGGCAAACGGAATTGTGCAGGGAATCCGGCCGCTCGTTGGATATAATTATGGAGCGGGAGAATATGACAGGGTGAAAAAGATTACGCACACCTCCATGGGATTGATCGCACTGGTTATGGTTATGGGAATGGCAATTTCCTGTGCAATTCCGCAGCAGCTGATGGGATTGTTTACCACAAGCCGCGCAACAATGGAAATCGGAGGTGCGGCACTCAGAATCATCAGTTTTGGATTCGTGGTATCCTCGGTTTCCGTTACATTTTCCGGAGTCCTGGAGGGACTGGGAAAGGGCATGCCATCACTTTTGATTTCTCTTGCGCGCTATATCGTTGTGATGCTGCCGGTTTCTTTTGTGCTCAGCCGGTTGTTACAGGCATCGGGTGTGTGGTACGGATTTGCCGTTACCGAGTATATCGTAGCGGTTCTTTCCTATTATATATACAAATTCCATATGAGAGATATAAAAGGGTAACAAAATAAAAAAAGTGTGGTACAATAGTTAAAATATGGATAAGAGAAAAGGAATAAGGAGGAGTCGGTTATGCCATACTCAAACGCCACCAAACAGGCATTTGCAGATGCTCTTCGAAAACTGTTGGAACAGAAACCTTTTGCGAAGATCAGTGTATCACACATTTGCGAAGAATGCGGAATGAACCGCAAAAGTTTTTATTATCATTTTAAAGATAAATATGATCTGGTCAACTGGATTTTTGACACTGAAATTACAAAGATTTTTTCAGAAGAAGAATGGAAAAATGCCGGCTTTACATGGGATATACTGGAAAAAATCTGTGAGTATTTTTATAAACACCGGACATTCTATTCGAAAGTACTGCAGATTGAGGGGCAGAACTCTTTTACAGAACATTTCCGGGATATTTTAGTCCCTGTCAATCGTAAATTTCTTGCGATGGTAGAGGAAGAGGAAAAAGGAGAGCACGACGAATTTTATATTCATTTCTTTTCGGATGCATTTCTGGCAGCACTGGTGAGATGGCTTGAGGACAGGGAATGTGTGTCCCCGCAGGAATTTAGTGCACTGTTGCGTTCGAGTGTGGAAATGATTGCAAAGTATGTGCTGCAGAGTCAGAAATAAGGGCAGAAGTATTCTGTAATCTGGCAAAATTCGACAAATTTTACCCACATTCGTGCATTTGTCCACTTGAATTTAAGAAGAGAAAAGATATAATACTTTTCAGATTACACAAAAACATTTCTGTCATGTTATGGCGACAGAATGAAAGGAAGTTGAGATTATGAATAAAATGTCATTACAGAAGAGTATTCAGAACTTTGGAATCAAGCAGGCCTTAAAGTATATGGAGAAAGATCCGGAGGAGAATATTCCGAAACTGATGGATATGGTTGACAAATTTGCACCGGACGGATGGTATGAGGCACAGAGAAATATGATCCGTAAGGTAATCAAAGAAAGAGGAAACTGGTATCAGTTAATTCTTCGTATTTACCAGCTGGATCCGGAAGTACGTAAAGCATTCTTCCAGAATTTCATTTTCAATGCAAGTTTAAAGGGAAGTGCATTACAGGAACAGCTTGCTGAAGAAAACAACTGTAATATTCCGTGGGCAATTCTGTTAGACCCTACCTCTGCATGTAATTTACACTGTACCGGATGCTGGGCAGCAGAGTATGGCCATCAGCTGAATCTGGATCTGGATACGATTGATTCTATCGTACGTCAGGGTAAGGAGCTTGGTACCTATATGTATATTTATACAGGTGGAGAACCACTGGTACGTAAAAAAGACCTGATCAAGATCTGTGAGATGCATCCGGATTGTGAATTCCTTTCTTTCACAAACGGTACTTTGATCGATGAAGAGTTCTGCCAGGAAATGCTTCGTGTCAAGAACTTTGTTCCGGCGATCAGTCTGGAAGGATTCGAGACAGCAAACGATGGACGAAGAGGCGAAGGTGTATTTGATAAAGTACAGCACGCCATGAGCCTGTTAAAGAGCCATGGTTTACCATTTGGTATTTCTACCTGTTATACCAGAAAGAATTTAGATGATGTAACCAGCGAAAAATTCTTTGATATGCTGGTTGAGAGTGGTGCATTATTTGTATGGTTCTTCCACTATATGCCGGTTGGAAATGATGCAGCAGTGGAACTTCTGCCTACACCTGAGCAGCGTGAGGAAATTTTCCATCGTATCCGTAAGTTCCGTCAGACAAAGGCAATATTTAGCATGGATTTCCAGAATGACGCACAGTTTGTCGGCGGATGTATCGCCGGTGGACGAAGATATTTACATATCAATGCCAAGGGTGATGTGGAGCCATGCGTATTTATTCATTATTCCAATGCAAATATTCATGACTGCAGCCTGTTAGATGCCTTAAAGAGCCCATTATTCCAGGCATATCATGACAACCAGCCGTTTAATGACAATATGCTTCGTCCGTGTCCGATGCTTGAGAACCCGGATAAGCTTGGAGAGATGGTAAAAGAGTCAAAGGCAGTAAATACCGATTATCAGTCACCGGAGACACCGGAACATCTGAAAGAAAAGGCTGCTCCTTATGCCGAGAACTGGACACCTACCGCAGAGAAGCTCTGGAACGAAGAAAAAGAAAAGATTGAGGCAAAGAAAAACGCTTAATGATAAAATTTCTCAATAAGCATTTGGAATAAAAAGAAAAAAGAGGCGCATTTCCCTTGTTTATCGCAAAAACAGGCAGTGGAGTGCGCTTTTTTTGTACAAAATTGTATAATAAAAAGTGCTTGCAATATTGCATATCGGAGCATAAAATATTTTCTTAAACAGGAAACTAAAAATAAAAATATACTAAGGAGGAAACAACGATGTTAAAGTGTTTCAAAAATTTTGATGCCAAGAAAACCGGACTTTTTGCAGCAGGTGTACTGTTTGGTACCGCAGGAATCAAGATTCTTTCCAGCAAGGATGCAAAGAAACTTTATACAAATTGTACAGCAGCCGTACTCCGTGCAAAGGAAGTTGTTTTAAAGACCGCTACAAAGGTACAGGAGAATGCAGAGGATATCTATGCAGAGGCTAAGCAGATCAACGAAGACCGTGCAGCAAAAGAAGAGGAAGTATTTGACGGTGAGGAAGTAACCGAAGAGACAACTGCCGAAGAGACAGAAACTACCGAAGAGACAGCAGAGGCATAAAAACGCATGAAAGAGATGTTACGCAATAAGTAACATCTCTTTTATCGAAAGCAGGTTAAAGATATGAAATTTCAAATCAGACATGAGATAAGAGGAAGAATGAGAATTCACGTGATCCAGAGCCGTATGTCATTTGCACAGGCAGATACATTACAGTATTATCTGGAACAGTGTGAATCTGTGATTTCCGCAAAAATTCAAAATCGTACCGAAGATGTGACCATTTGTTATGAAGGAAGCAAAGATGCAATCCTTGAAGTGTTAAAGGCATTTTCGTATGAAAAGACGGATGTTCCGGATACCTATATTAAAAATTCCGGAAGAGAAATGAATCAGCATTACTGGGATCAGCTGGTGGAGCAGACGTTCTGGCATTTCGGTAACAAACTGTTTCTGCCGTTTTCCGTTCGTGCAGTCATCACAGCGGTGAAATCCGTGAAGTATATCTGGAAAGGGCTTCAGACTCTGTTTCAGGGTAAGATCGAAGTTCCAGTACTGGATGCAACTGCCATTGGTGTTTCCATTATCCGTGGTGATTTTGCGACCGCAGGATCTGTGATGTATCTGCTTGGTATCGGAGAGACGCTGGAAGAATGGACACATAAGAAATCCGTGGGAGATCTGGCACGCAGTATGTCACTCAACATCAGCAAGGTATGGATGATGTGTGATGGACAGGAAGTACTCGTTTCCGCAGACAACGTGCAGTCCGGAGATGAAGTGCGCATTCATATGGGAAATGTGATCCCGTTTGACGGAACGGTAACGGATGGAGAGGCAATGGTAAATCAGGCATCTTTAACCGGAGAATCGGTTCCGGTCCGCAAAGTACCTGATGGCGTGGTATATGCCGGAACTGTTGTCGAGGAAGGCGAGATTACGATCCGCGTCAGAGAAGTAAACGGATCAAGCAAGTATGAAAAGATCATGGCGATGATCGAGGAATCAGAGAAACTGAAATCCTCACTGGAAGGAAAAGCCGAACATTTAGCAGATAAACTGGTGCCATATACCTTCCTGGGAACAGGGCTTGTATGGCTGCTTACCAGAAATGTGACAAAGGCAGTTTCTGTACTTATGGTAGATTTCTCCTGTGCACTGAAACTTGCAATGCCATTGTCCGTGCTCTCTGCAATCCGGGAAGCAAGTACCTATAACATTACCGTAAAGGGAGGCAAGTATCTGGAAGCTATGGCGGAAGCGGATACCATCGTCTTTGATAAGACCGGTACACTGACCAAGGCACAGCCGACAGTGGCAAAGATTGTTTCCTTCAATGATCAGTCCGAGGATGAACTGCTTCGTATTGCTGCCTGTTTAGAGGAACATTTTCCACATTCCATGGCAAAGGCTGTGGTACGTGAGGCAGTAAACCGGAATCTGGTACATGAGGAACTTCACTCAAAGGTAGAGTACATTGTCGCACACGGTATTTCTTCCAAGATCGGGGAGAAACATATTGTGATCGGAAGCTATCATTTCGTATTTGAGGATGAGAATGCTACAATTCCGGAGGGAAAGAAAGAGATATTTGAGCAGCTTCCGGAGCAGTATTCACACCTGTATATGGCGATTGACGGAGTGCTTGTGGCAGTTATCTGCATCGAAGATCCACTTCGTCCGGAAGCGGTTGAGGTTATTGCAAAGTTAAAGAAACTCGGAATCTCCAAGGTTGTTATGATGACCGGAGACAGTGACCGCGTGGCATCTGCGATTGCGAAAAAAGTCGGTGTGGATGAGTATCATTCCGAGGTATTGCCGGAAGATAAAGCAAGCTTTGTTGAGGCAGAAAAGAATGCCGGAAGAAAGGTAATCATGGTCGGTGACGGTATCAATGATTCTCCGGCATTGTCTGCAGCGGATGTCGGCATTGCCATCAGTGATGGCGCAGAGATTGCACGCGAGATTGCAGATGTGACGGTGGGTGCAGATGATCTCCATGAGCTTGTTACTTTAAAGAAGATCAGTAATGGGCTGATGGAGCGGATTCACAGAAATTACCGTCTGATTGTAGGCATTAACACCTCATTGATCGTTCTTGGCGTGGCAGGGGCATTTCCACCAACCACATCGGCATTGCTTCACAACACGTCCACACTTCTGATCAGCTTAAAGAGCATGAACAATCTGCTCGATGAAAAGGAAGAAGTAACAGAAGAAAATGTAGCAGAAGCATTTGCATAATGGAAACAAAACTGTCTGATTCTCATAAAATAAAAAGAATGAGAATAAGGCAGGAACAAAATGAAAGAATTATATCCTGGGGATCAGGGAATCTGGGTACAATATCTGCAGCTGGCATTGCAGCGTGCAGGACAGCAGGTGATGCTGGATGGAATTTTTGGACCAAAGACCTGTGCAGCCGTGGAAAAAGTAATGGGCAGCAGCGGAAAGTGTGCGGTAAAAGAAGCACAGTGGAACCGTCTACTGCCCTTTTTACGTGGGTATATCACACACGAGGTAAAAGCAGGAGATACCTTTTTCTCCATTGCGAAAATGTATGATACAACGATGGAGCGAGTGATGCATGCAAATCCCGGAACGGATGCCGGAGCATTACAGATTGGAAGTACGGTTGTTGTACCACTCAGTTTTCCGTTGGTTTCCGGAGAAGTCCCATACACTTCCCTGCTTACCGGGTGGATCATCGAGGGCTTGCAGGCACGTTATCCCTATCTGCAGGTGGGAACGATCGGAAGAAGTGTTATGGGAACACCCCTGTGGTCGCTGCAGTTGGGAAATGGTCCGGTAGAGGTGGGGTACAATGCTTCTTTTCATGCAAATGAGAGTATTACCACACCGGTACTTTTAAAGTTTGCGGAGCGGCTGCTGGAGGCATATGCAGACGAACGTATGTATGAAGAACTGTACCCGGAGCGGCTGTTTGAAGAATATTCCCTGTATCTTGTACCATTGGTCAATCCGGATGGTGTGGATCTGGTAAATGGGCTTTTGACGGAAGGATTTTATTATCGCCGTGCGGTCCGCATTGCGTCCGGATTCCCGGATATTCCGTTTCCGGACGGATGGAAGGCAAATATCCAGGGAGTTGATCTGAATCTGCAGTTTCCGGCAGGATGGGATATGGCAAAGAAAATAAAATTTGAACAGGGGTATAACCGTCCGGCACCGAGGGATTACGTGGGACAGACACCGCTCAGCGTCCCGGAGAGTATTGCCATGTTTGATTTTACGAGAAACCATGATTTTTCCCTGATTCTTGCATATCACACACAGGGAGAAGTGATTTATTGGAAGTATCTGGATGAGGAACCGGAAGGCGCCCGCCGCATTGCGGAATATTTTGCAAAAGTGAGCGGTTACCGGATCGAGGAAACACCGGCGGCGTCCGGGTATGCCGGATACAAAGACTGGTTTATCAATTTTTATGACCGTCCGGGATATACCATCGAGGCGGGGCTGGGAGAAAATCCGCTGCCGATGGAGCAGTTTTCGAAAATTTATAAAGATAATGTGGGAATCCTGCTTGGAGGAATGACGGAACTTGAATAAAAAATGAGGATTACCTCTGGTAATCCTCGTAAATTTTTTTGATGTGATTGTAGATTTTACTTCCAATGGTAGTATCAAACGTTTTGACCAGTGCGTTGTTTAATGCAAGTTTATTCTCGGATTCCTCCACCGCTTTATAGATGGATGTGTATTTGCCGGCCGGAAGTTTTTCATCTTTTAATTCTGTTCGTATTTTTTTGCGGATTGCTTCCGGAAGTTTTTTCTTTTCCGGCTTCTTTTTTTCCACAATTTCTTTTGTCTCTTTTACCTCTTTCGTCTCTTTTTTTGATTCTTTGGGAACGTGATCCGATTTTTTCTTCTTTTTCTTTGTGGAGGTTCCCTTTTTTAAAGAAACATCCTTTGGGGTGGAAGGGGAAGCAATGCTTGGCTGGCGGAAGGCTTCGATGTTTCTTCCGCGCCAGAAATCGACAATACTGTCAAACCCGGTATCCTGGCTGATGATGTAAACCGGACCTTTTTCCCCTTTCCCGATCAGGAATCCAAGATAGGTGGCCAGCTGGAAATCCAGATAATTTTTAGCTACCTTGTGTGTTTCAATATATTCGATCACCGCTTTGGACGCCATCATTTCTACATGTGTTTCAAAAGGGATGGACTTGATGCTGTCTCCGTAAAAAATGACAACACGGTCAGATGCAGAGAGTTTTTTGATGTCTGTTACACCATCGTTGTGTACATTTTCATAGTCTACAAGATAAATGCCCATAGGTATTGTTCCTCTTTTCCTTAAGATGTATCCATTATACGTCAAATTCGAAGGGATGGCAAGAAGGGGGATAGGGTTAAGAAAGGGTAAAGGATAGAGGAGCAGGCTGGAAAACGAATTCTTTATGCTGAATGATTGGTTGACGGAAGTGTGGTGAAATGTTATAATTATTGAATAACAAGTTTGATATTGTTGGATAATTTTCACAAAATCGAACGGCTTTACGGGAAGGAGAATAAAGTTATGAAGAACATGAAGGTAAGAACCAAGCTGAATCTGATTCTGGTTCTGGTCATTTTACTTGTGGCTCTCGGGAGTGTTGTTTCCGTCAAAAACATGGAAGATGTGAAAGACAAAGCACTGGAAACGATGGATGCATCGTCCCGCCAGAGTTATGATGATTCGATCAAAGAGCAGGTGGGGGTGGTCATCTCCCTTTTGACAGAGATAAACGAGGAATATAAGGCAGGAACGTATACCCTCGATGAAGCAAAACAGATTGCGGCAGAGGAAGTGCGTCAGATGCGTTACGGAGAGGCTGGTTACTTCTGGATTGACCAGTCAGATGGTACAAATGTGGTTCTGCTTGGCAGTGATACCGAGGGGACGAACCGTATGGATACCAAGGATGCAAAAGGATACCAGATGGTGAAAGAAATCATACGTGTAGCAGTGGAAGACGGTGGAGGATATACAGATTATGTATTCCCAAAAGAAGGAGAGACAAAACCTTCCCCGAAGCGTTCCTACAGTGAGTACTTTGAACCGTTTGACTGGGTGGTCGGTACCGGAAATTATACGGATTATATTGATACTGCCATTGCAAAGCAGGATAAGGTATTTACCAGCTATGCAATGCAAAAGGCAATCGCCCTGATCGCGGTATGTATTGTGATGCTTGCGGTTGTTGCAGTACTTGTTTTTATGATCGCACAGGATATTACAAAGTCGTTAAAGAAAGTTGTCGCAGAGATTGAAGTGATTGCAGGCGGTAATTTTGCCCGCAAGATGCAGACGAATATGATGAAACGGAAAGATGATTTCGGACAGCTGGCAGGAACACTCGAGACGATGCGGGAATCGGTATGCGGATTGCTTTCCCAGGTAAAGGCAGAGGCGGCAAATATTGATGCCGTTGTGGAATCGATGGATACCAATATATCAAATCTGAATGGAGAAATCGAGGATGTGTCTGCAACGACCGAGCAGCTTGCTGCAAGTACCGAGGAGACGGCGGCATCGGCAGAGCAGATCAACAGCATGACCCAGCAGATTGACGGAGCGGCAAAAGAGATTGCCGTACGTGCACAGGACGGAGCTACGGAAGCAGAAGAAATCCATAAGCGTGCAGCACAGACGAAGGAAACAACGGTGGAGAACCGGCGGAAAATCCAGACGATGCTGGAAGAAATCCGGGGAAGGCTGGAACAGGCACTTAAAGAGGCAAAGGTTGTGGAACAGATCGGTGTGCTTGCAGATTCTATCCTTGCGATTACCGGACAGACCAATCTGCTTGCTCTGAATGCATCCATTGAGGCAGCACGCGCGGGCGAGGCAGGAAAGGGATTTGCAGTTGTTGCAGAGGAAATCCGGGTACTGGCAGAACAGTCCAAAGATGCCGTGGCAAATATTCAGGCTGTGACGGAAAACGTGGATAATGCAGTAGGAAATCTGGCAAAGGATTCCAACCATCTGCTGGATTTTGTAGATACGGATATTGTGAAGAGTTTTGACGATTTTGAGAAAATGGCAGACGATTATAACATGGATGCCTCTAAAATTAACGATCTGGTATCGGATTTCAGTGCGACTTCCGAAGAACTGGTAGCATCTATTTCCAATATTACAGAGGCGATTGACGGAATTACCTCTGCATCCAATGACAGTGCTGCAGGTACAACAAATATTGCACAAAAAACCGTTTCGATTGCAGGCGGATCGGCAGAAGTCATGAAAGGGGTTAAGACAGCGGAAGCTTCCGCAGAAGAACTCCGCAGGAATGTAAGCAACTTTGTGATCGAAGAATAAGAAAATAAGAAATATAAAAGGGAATTTTATAAAGGGGAAAGTGGTTCATGGACTGCTTTCCCTTTTTATCTGTTCACAAAATGAACACAGAGTTTACATTTTTTACACACGCAAAAGCGATACACTGTTTCCGTAAAGGGCATTTTGTTGTCCAAAAAAGAAAAGGAGCATTTCGCTGTGATTGAGATCAATAATCTTGTAAAAAAATACGGGGATCATACGGCTGTCGATCATCTGTCACTCGTTGTGGAACCGGGGAAAATTTATGGTTTTCTGGGGCCGAACGGGGCCGGCAAATCAACAACGATGAATATGATAACCGGATATCTCGGTGCGACAAGCGGAGAGATTAAAATTAACGGGCATGACATTTTAAAGGAGCCGGAGGAAGCAAAGAAATGTATCGGTTATCTGCCGGAACTTCCGCCACTGTACATGGATATGACAGTAAAGGAGTATCTGGATTTTGTGGCAGATTTAAAACAGCTGGAAAAAAGTCTGCGTAAACGATATGTGGAAGAGGCAATGGAAACAACCGGTACGACAGAAGTGGCAGGGCGTATGATCCGCAATCTGTCCAAGGGATACCGGCAGCGTGTCGGGTTTGCACAGGCGATCCTGGGGTATCCGGAGATCATTATACTCGATGAGCCTACGGTCGGACTGGACCCGAAACAGATCATAGAGATCCGTGAACTGATCCGGCATCTGGGAGAAAAACATACGGTGATCTTAAGTTCCCATATTTTGCCGGAAATTTCTGCCGTGTGTGATCATGTGTTTATTATTTCCAAAGGAAAGCTTGTAGCGAGCGACTCTACGGAGAATCTGGTAAATCTGATGTCGGGTGCACAGGAAATTGAACTGACGGTGCGGACCGGTGCCGGGGAAGCAGCCGGATACTTACAGGGAGAAGAAAACATTGCAAGGGTTGAGCAGGCGGATCATGATAAAATCCGTATTTATGCAAAGAAAGGTGCCGATGTGCGGGAAGAAGTCTTCCGGCAGATGGCAGAGCATAACGTTTTGGTGCTGGAGATGAAGACCGTGACGAAATCTCTTGAAGATGTATTCCTTGAGATTACCCAGGAAGGAGGTGCACAGTAATGTTTGCTGTGTTAAAAAGAGAATTCCGGTCGTATTTCCAGAATGTGATCGGCTGGCTGTTTGTGGCCGCCCTTATGGCACTGTTCGGATTGTATTTTTATGTGTATAATCTCCGGCAGGGATATCCGTATCTGTATTATACGTTAAGTGCCATTACGATTATTTTTATGATTGCGGTACCGATCCTTACGATGCGCAGTTTTGCAGAGGACCGGAAAAATAAAACGGATCAGCTGATGCTGACAGCACCGGTACCGGTGGCAAAGGTTGTGCTCGGAAAATATCTGGCAATGCTTGCGGTGTTTACCGTGGATATTGCAGTTTTCTGTGTGACACCGCTCATTTTACGGGTGTTTGGAACAATTCCCATGGGCGAGAGCTATATTGCCATACTGGCGTTCTGGTTATATGGAGCAGCTTCCATTGCGGTAGGTATGTTTATTTCCGCATTGACGGAAAGCCAGGTGATTGCGGCAGTTCTGACGTTTGTGGTACTGTTTATCAGTTATATGATGCAGAGTCTGACAGGACTTATTTCATCGGATGGAAACTGGCTGACAAAGATTTTAAACTGTCTGGATCTGTATGCACCGTTTGAAAAATTCCAGGGGGGCTGTCTGGACATTACGGCAATCCTCTATTATGTAACGGTTATTGTATTATTTAATTTCTTTACCGTGCAGGCCATTCAGAAACGGCGTTGGAGCATCAGCAAAAAGACATTTTCGCTCAGCGTTTTTTCAAGCAGTTTTATTGTCGTAGTTTTCGCTCTTGCCGTGGTTGCCAACCTGGCAGTCGATGCGCTGCCGACGAGAATTACCTCGGTGGACTGTTCGTATTCTAAATTGTATTCCATTACAAAGGATACGAAAAAGACCATGAAAAAACTGAAAAGTGATGTGACCATCTATGTTCTGGCAGCGGAAAAAAGCAAGGACGCACAGATTGATTCCATGCTGGAGCGTTACAAAGATCTGTCCGGGCATATCAGGGTAAAATACGTCAATCCGAAGAGTAAACCTTATTTTTATAAGGACTATACGGACAATGCACCGACCAGCAACAGTCTGATCGTTGTCAGTGACAAGCGTTCGAAAGTGATAGATTATTATGATATCTATGATTATCAGTCAAACATGGATTATTCCACATATTCCTACAACAACGAACTGAAGGGATTCGATGCGGAAGGACAGATTACAAGTGCCATCCAGTATGTAACGATGGATGCGAACCAGCTCCCTGTCGTATACCAGATCACCGGACATGATGAGGCTGCAATCGGAAGTGCATTTTCGGATGTCATCAGCAAATCCAATATGACATTGTCTTCCGTGGAACTGTTAAATGAAGAAAGTGTTCCGAAGGATGCGGCAGCGATTATTATCAATGCACCGCAGAAAGATTTTAATAAAAATGATGCACAGAAAGTAATTGATTATCTGCAAAAAGGCGGAAAAGCGATTATCGTGGGAATGTATTCCGAGACCGAGATGCCGAATTTTGCATCGATTCTGGATACTTACGGAGTAAGCTTTACCACAGGGCCGATCGCGGATAATGATGCACAGCATTATTACAATATGGGAGGTCCGCTGTATCTGCTGCCAAATGTAAACAGCAGTTCGTATACCGGAAGTCTTTCCGGCGGATATGTATATCTTCCGATTTCTCTGGGAATCAATTATCCGCAGAATAGCACGACGGATGACACGGAGAGTACAGAGGAGAGTAAGACAACGTATACTTCTTTACTGGATACTTCCGATGATGCGGTTGCAAAGAATAATCCAAACAGTATGCAGGATTATGGATACGAAGACGGAGACGACAAGGGATCGTTTAGTGTCGGACTGGCGGTAGAAGATAAAGTCGATGATGATCACACGACGCAGCTTGTGGTATTCGCAAGCCCGTATGTATTCAGCGATGAGGCAAGTCAGATGACGACAAACAATGCATCACTGTTTTCCGGTGTGATCGGAAATATGATCACAGATACCCAGTCGGCCGGCAGCGTAATTCCGGAAAAAGAGTACACGCTCAGTAATCTGACAGTAAACGCATTACATGCGGCACTTCTGGGACTGCTGGTTACCATGATTCTTCCAATCCTGTTACTGGCCGGAGGAATTGTAATCTTTATGGTAAGGAGAAAGAAATAAAGAATGAAAAAGCAGAAAATACAGATGCTTGTGGTGGTCATTCTTCTGGTGATCTGCGTTGTTGCTTATATTTTTATCAGCAAAAACGCAGGGAAACTGGATTCCACAGAGAATGACGGACCAAATGCATCCATGGGAAATGTGACAGAAAGTGTTTTGGAGACGGAGACTGAGACAGAATCTGTCTTAGCTACAGAAACAACAGAAAAATAATTATTTCTTGTGCGTAAGTTTGTATAGGAACGTATAAGCCCAGATCAGTACCGGGATCACGAAGGTGGCAAAGATAGAAGCTTTGAACATTTTCATGGTTCCGGTATTGTCTGTGATGGCGCATACCAGTGTACTTAAGTACAGTACAACCAGTAAAATGATGCCGATGATGGCAAGAATCTGTTTTCCTTTTTTCATATGAACAACCTCCTTGGCTAAATATGCTATTTGCAGGAAACCTGTAAACCGTAACTTTATGATACGGGAAATGGCAGGTTTCGTCAAGAAAGGGCTTGGAAAATGGCAGACATTTTGTTATAATAAACATACATGCATCAAGGCATGTAAATTCGTAAGTGATAAAGGTGGTATAAAAATGGCTATATTGCAGGATTGGCAGAAAATTGCCTACAATGAGAACGCAAGTCAGGGGGAACTTCAGAAATTCTGGCAGAGATATTTCCTGTTAGAGAAGGGTGTATATGAGAAATTATTGACAAACCCAGATGAAAAAGTAGAAGGAACAGTAAAAGAGCTTGCTGATAAGTATGGACTTACCATTCTGGAGATGGCTGGTTTCTTAGATGGAATCAATGACAGTCTGGTAAATGACAATCCCATCGAGACAATGGATGAGAATACAAAAGTAAACCTTGTTTTTGATAAAGAAAAACTGTACAAGAACATGGTAGATGCCAAGGCTGACTGGCTTTACAATCTTCCGATGTGGGATGACATTTTTGATAAAGAGACAAAGCACAGACTGTATATGGAACAGAAAAAATCCGGTACGGTTATCGTCGGCAAAAAGGTTGGACGTAATGATCCGTGTCCATGCGGCAGTGGAAAGAAATACAAATTCTGCTGTGGAAAGAATAAATAATTTTCAAATTTTGAAATACAAATTCCCGGTATCAGAAAAACTGATACCGGGCTTTTTTAAAAAGAAGAACAGGAACAGAATAAGACCATGTGGTTTGGTACATACTGATGTGGCAGCGATGATTTAACACAAGGAGGTATGTAAGATGACAAAACTGGATTGTAATGTGGTAAACTGTTCTTATAATGCAGACAACTGCTGCAGACGAACGGATATTCAGGTGGAAGGAACACAGGCAAAAACTTCTTCCGAAACCTGTTGTGGAAGTTTTGCACCGAAAGGATGTGGATGTCAGTCCTGTCATACAACAGATGTCAAAAAAGATACAACCGTCAGCTGTGAAGCGTGTGAGTGCAAATTCAACGAGGATCATGCCTGTCATGCAGGACACATTGGTATTTCCGGTGGACATGCAGACAGCAGCAGGGAGACAGAGTGCGGCAGTTTTGTATGCAGCTGCTGACAGGGGCATATGGGCGGCAGACTGCCGCCCTGCCAGTGAAAGGAGAAAAGGAATGGAACAACTAACGGATTACAGCATTAATTTTCCGCATTTACATATTTATCTGCACCATGTCGGAAAAAATATCATGATCGGAAATTTTTCGGTGGCATATTATGGAATTGTGATTGCAATCGGAATGTTAGCAGGACTTGGAATCGCCTGCTGGATGGCAAAACGGACCGGCCAGAAAACGGATACTTATTTTGACCTGGCACTCGTTGCCATTATCTGTTCTGTCATTGGGGCGCGGGTTTATTATGTGATATTCCGTTGGGATCTATACAAGGACGATCTGCTGAGTGTGTTCAATCTGCGGCAGGGAGGTCTGGCGATTTACGGAGGCGTGATTGCGGCAATCATTACCGTGTTTGTGTTTTCACGGGTACGGAAACTGTCCATGGGTCTGCTTTGCGATACCGCGGGACTTGGTCTGGTCTTAGGACAGGTCATCGGCCGGTGGGGAAATTTCTTTAACAGGGAGGCATTTGGCGGTTATACGGACGGGCTGTTTGCCATGCAGCTGCCGCTTTCTGCCGTCCGATCCTCGGATGTGACGGACAGCCTGCTGCAGCATGTGGTGGAAGTAAATGGTATCTCTTATATCCAGGTACATCCCACGTTTCTCTATGAATCCTTGTGGAATCTGATTCTTTTGATCCTTCTGATCCTGTTTACCAGACACAAGCGGTTTGATGGGGAAGTCTTTTTGCTGTATCTGGCAGGGTATGGGATTGGAAGGTTCTGGATAGAATCCCTGCGGACGGACCAGCTGCTGCTCCCGGTCATCGGTTATCCGGTGTCCATGGCACTTGCAGCGCTTCTTGTGATCGTATCGGTTTCCTGGATCATCATCTGGCATATCCGTCGGCACAAAAAAACAGCATAAAATACATCTGGATGGGAAAATCCTCCACACGTGGAAACGTGTGGAGGATTTTTTTTGGAAAAAATACGGCAATCGTCTATCCATTTTCAAGAAAGACTGGGAAAAACCCTTGATTTCAGGGTGGTTTTAGGGTATTATGGATACATAGTGGTGGAAAGTGGAGTAAAAAATCCACTTTGTGGTACAAAGTGGTAAGAAAACAGAAGTTCAGAAAATGAGGAAGGGGAGGTGAGTCTGCCATGTTTATGGGCGAATACAATCATTCGGTTGATGCAAAAGGCAGACTGATCGTACCTTCCAAGTTCCGGGAACAACTTGGCAATGAATTTGTTGTGACAAAGGGATTGGATGGCTGTCTGTTTGTTTATTCCCAGGAAGAATGGAAACGGATTGAGGAGAGTCTTCGTGAAAAACCACTGACTTCAAAAGATGCAAGAAAGTTTATGCGATTCTTTTTTGCAGGAGCTGCAAACTGCGAAGTGGACAAGCAGGGAAGAATTTTACTTCCGGCGAATCTGAGGGAATACGCAGGAATCGATAAAGAAGTTGTTTCCGTCGGTGTATTCAGTCGTGTGGAGATCTGGAGCAAAGAACGGTATCTGGAAAACAACGATTTTGACGATATGGATGAGATCGCAGAGCATATGGCAGAGTTGGGAATTGGAATCTAAATATGGAGTTTAAACATTATTCCGTTCTTTTGAACGAGACAATTGAACAATTACATATCCACCCGGATGGCATTTATGTGGATGGAACGCTTGGGGGAGGCGGACATTCACTGGAAATATGCAGACATCTGACAACCGGAAGACTCATCGGAATCGACCAGGATGCGGATGCCATTGCCGCTGCCACAGAGAGACTGAAAGATTATGCAGACAGGGTTACCATCGTAAGAAGCAATTATGCACAGATGGCGGACGTGTTGAAGAATCTCGGAATTGAAAAAGTGGATGGAATCATTCTCGATCTGGGAGTTTCTTCTTTCCAGCTGGATACACCGGAACGCGGGTTTACCTACCGGAGTGAGGATGCACCGCTGGATATGCGGATGGACAAGCGTCAGCGCCTGACCGCAAGGGACATTGTGAACGATTACAGTGAAGCGGAACTGTTCCGCATAATTCGTGATTATGGAGAGGATCGGTTCGCAAAGAATATTGCAAAGCATATTGTACAGGCGCGGAAAGAAAAACCGATTGAAACGACCGGGGAACTCAACGCAATCATCCGTGGAGCCATCCCGATGAAAGTACAGGTGACCGGAGGACATCCTTCCAAGCGGACGTATCAGGCAATCCGCATTGAGCTGAATCATGAACTTGATGTACTTCGCGATACGTTAGATACCATGATTGATTTGTTGAATGATGGGGGAAGAATCTGTATTATCACATTTCATTCACTGGAAGACCGTATTGTAAAATCCAACTTCAAAAAGAACGAAAATCCGTGTACATGCCCGAGCAATTTTCCGGTCTGTGTATGTGGAAAGAAATCCAAAGGACGTGTGGTGACAAGAAAGCCCGTTCTGCCTTCGGAGAAGGAACTCGAAGAGAACAGCAGATCAAAGAGTGCAAAATTACGCGTGTTTGAGCGTGTGGAAGATGGAATGGAAAGCAGGGAAGCGTTATGAGCAGTAAAAACTATTATGTAAACGGGAATACCGTGAGAGAACTGGATACACCGGTTCGGCACAATCAGAGAACACGCAAAGAAATCGAAGAGGCAAGACGCCGCAAAAACCGTAGAAACGCCGCAAGAAGGAACCGCCAGAGGGCGATGGAGATGAACCGCGGTTATGTGGTATTTCTTACGGCATGTGTAGTGGTCACTGCACTGACTGCCGTTTTGTTTGTACAAATGCAGTCGCAGATGACGACACGAATGAAAAATGTGGCAAATCTGGAGAGCCAGCTGGCAGATCTTCGCGCGGACAATGATGCACGTTATAAAAATCTTACAACTTCAACAGACCTTGAACATATCAAAAAAGTGGCAATGAAAAAGCTTGGCATGAAATATCCAACGGAAAAACAGGTGGTATATTATACCGTGGAAAACAGCAATTTCATGGATCAGTATGAGGATATTCCTTCCAAATAACAGGAGTCAGATGTGAGAAGAAAGAGAAGAAGACCGGCACAGAAATTTAACCGGAAGATGCGGACAAAACTGATGGTATTGTTTTCCCTTATTCTGGCTGTTTTGTGTGGACTGATCGGCAGATTGACTTATATTGAACACACGAAAGGGGAAACCTATCAGAAAAAAGTACTTTCCATGCAGTCTTATGACAGTAAAACGATTCCGTACCGGAGGGGAGAAATCATCGACCGTTCCGGTACGGTTCTTGCTACCAGTGTGGCAGTCTATAATGTGATTTTAGACTGTACCGTTGTCAATGACAAAGAAGAGTATGTTGATCCGACCGTGGAAGCACTGGTGAAATGTTTCCCGGAATTGGATGAAACGGAGATCCGCAGAATTATAAAAGAGAAAAAGGATAAACGCTATATTGTACTTGCCAAGAAAGTACCATATGACGAAGTACAGCCTTTTGTGGAACTGCAGGATGCCGTAGACAAAAAAGGAAACAAAGTAAATCCGGATATCAAGGGCGTCTGGTTTGAAAAAGAATATCAGAGAAATTATCCGTTTGGATCTTTAGCCTCTTCCGTGATTGGTTTTACTTCTTCCGGGAATGTCGGCACAACCGGACTGGAAAATTATTACAACAGTACGTTAAACGGAATCAATGGACGGGAGTACGGTTATCTGGACTCGGACAGCGATTTTGAAAAGACCGTTATTGATGCACAGGACGGGGATACGCTGGTGACATCCATCGACGCAAATATCCAGTCCATCGTTGAAGAAAAAATCAAAGACTGGAATGAAAAATACCGGGACAACTATTATAAAGGAACCGGAAGTATCAATACGGCAGCGATTGTCATGAATCCAAACAATGGAGAAATCCTTGCCATGGCAGATTATCCGAATGTGGATCTGAATAACCCGAGGGATCTGGAAAAATGGTACACCAAAAAACAGATCAAGCGCATGTCTGAGGATGACAAAATGGATGCACTCAATGAGATATGGCAGAATTTTTGTGTATCCTCAACGTATGAACCGGGGTCTGTCCAAAAACCGTTTACGGTGGCATGTGGGCTGGAGACAGGTACAATCAACAACAAAATGACATTTGACTGTGATGGGTACGAGGATTTTAATGGACAGAAGGTGCGCTGCGTGGCGCGCTACGGACATGGAATAGAAACCGTCCGGAAGACACTTATGGATTCCTGTAATGATGCCATCATGCAGATGTCATACAAAATCGGAAAGAATCATTTTACAGAGTACCAGTCCATCTATGGATTTGGACAGAAAACGGGAATTGATCTGCCGGGAGAGGCAAATACCGCATCTTTGATGTATCAGGTGGAAGATATGAAACCGATCGATCTGGCAACCAATGCATTCGGACAGAACTACAACTGTACGATGGTCCAGATGGTGAGTGGATTTGCGTCACTGATCAATGGTGGAACTTATTATCAGCCGCATCTGGTAACCAAAATCACGGATTCGACAGGAAATACGATTTCCACGGTGGAACCGAAAGCTGTGAAACAGACCATTTCCCAGAGTACCAGCGATAAAATCCGGGATTATCTGCAGAGTGTCGTAAAGGAAGGTACGGGAAATACGGCAAAAGTGGATGGATATTCTATGGGCGGTAAAACAGGAACCGCACAGAAGTTTCCGCGTGGAAACGGAAAATATCTTGTTTCATTTATGGGATTTGCCCCATACGACAATCCGCAGGTACTGATCTATGTGGTTGTGAATGAACCAAATGTGGCAGACCAGCCGCACAGCGTGTTTGCGCAGAACATTGCGCGTGAGATCTTAGAAGAAGTTCTTCCGTATATGAATATTTATCCGGATGAAAAGAAGACCGGTGTAAACAAGGGCTATGATGTTACCGGGTCAAAAGACAGCTCACAGTATACCGGAAAGCATAACGGAACCAAGTCCAGAAATGAAAAGAAAAAGAAGAACTAAAGACAGAGAGTTCTTAGAAAGGCTCTGCAGTGCATATGCTTTAAGAAAAGGCTTATGGTGCGTTTCATGGAATGGAATAAAACCTATCACCGCAGAAAAATATGTATCATATTCTTTTCTGTTGTTCTGATGTCGATGGTTTTGTGTGGGCGTCTGGTCTATCTTATGCTTTTTGAGGGAAAATATTATGAGACGCAGGCAAAAGATCTGCAGCAGAGAGAAAGAAAAATAAAAGCCGCCAGAGGCAAAATTCTGGATCGAAATGGTGTAGTACTGGCAGATAACAAATCAGTCTGCACCATTTCTGTCATACATAACCAGATAAAGGAACCGGAAGCGGTCATTGCCATGCTCGTAAAGGAGCTTGGAATTCCGGAAGAAAAGATCCGCAGGCGGGTAGAAAAATATTCGTCTCTCGAGAAGATCAAAAGTAATGTCGATAAGGAAACCGGAAACCGGATTCTTGCCTATGGCTATGCAGGGGTGAAAGTGGATGAAGATTATAAACGGAATTATCCATACGATACGCTTGCCTCAAAAGTGCTGGGGTTTACCGGCGGGGATAACCAGGGAATTATCGGACTGGAAAGTGTGTACGACAAATATCTGGAGGGAACCGATGGTCTGATTCTGACGACAACGGATGCCCGTGGTGTGGAAGTTGACAATATCGGAGAGGAACGCAAAGAACCTGTTGCCGGAAATAATCTGCGCACATCATTGGATGCAAATATTCAGATGTTTGCCATGCAGGCGGCAAATAAAGCATATATTCAGAAAGAAGCGGATTCTGTCAGTATTATTGTGATGAATCCTTCCGACGGAGCCGTCATGGCAATGGTGGATTATCCGGAATTTCATCTGAATGAGCCGTTTCAGCTGATTGAGGAGTATAAGGAGTATGAGGGTACCAAAAAGGAGCAGGAATACTGTAACCGGATGTGGCGAAACCAGTGTATCAATGATACCTATGAGCCCGGATCAACATTTAAGGTGATCACCGCGGCAGCGGCACTGGAAGAAGGTGTGGTTTCTTTGGAAGACCGGTTTCACTGTCCGGGATATATCGTGGTGGAGGACCGCAGGATTCGCTGTCACAAAACGACCGGGCATGGAGCGGAAAGCTTTGTGGAAGGAATCGAAAATTCCTGCAATCCCGTGTTTATCAATGTGGGACTTCGGATCGGTGCCGATCACTTTTATGACTATTTTGAGCAGTTCGGTCTGTTACATAAAACGGGGATTGACCTGCCGGGAGAGGCTTCGACCATCATGCACAAGCGGGAAAAGATCGGGCTTGTGGAACTGGCAACCATCTCATTCGGACAGTCATTTCAGATCACACCGATCCAGCTGGCAACCACCGTTTCTTCTATTATTAATGGAGGAAACCGCGTGACACCGCACGTCGGAATGCAGGTGGAGAATGGAGACAAAAAAGTAATAAAAACGTTTGATTTTCCGGTGCAGGAGGGAATCTGCAGGGAGGAAACGTCGAAAAAAATGCGGTTTTTGCTGGAAAAAGTGGTATCCGAGGGAGGCGGAAACAAAGCATATATTGAGGGGTATGAGATTGGCGGAAAAACAGCCACTTCACAGACCCTGCCCCGTTCCGCACATAAGTACATCTCCTCGTTTCTGGGGTTTGCACCGGCGGATGATCCGAAAGTTCTGGTACTTGTGATCATAAGGAACCCTTCCGGCATTTATTATGGCGGTACCATTGCGGCTCCTGTGGCAAAGGAAATTTTCGAAAACATACTGCCTTACCTTGAATTGGAGCAGTAAATACCTTATAATCGTAATTATACGCAAAGATGGAGGTTGATCGTAATGAAACTTGAAGGAAAAAAGGTTCTGGTTGTGGGAGCCGGAAAGAGCGGCATTGCTGCGTCAGAACTGTTATTGGATAAAAAAATTGAAACTGTTCTCTATGATGGAAACAAAGATCTGGATGTAGAAAAGTTATATGAAAAGGCACCGAAACTGAAAGGAATGCCGGTGCTTTTGGGGGAGTTGACGGATGAGCAGCTGCGCGCATTTGATGTAGCAGTCTTAAGTCCGGGCGTCCCGACGGATCTGCCGGTCGTAGAGCGGATGCGTGCACAGAACGTCTGCATCTGGGGCGAGATTGAACTTGCATATTGCTTCGCAAAAGGCAGACTGATTGCAATCACCGGAACAAACGGAAAGACCACTACGACAGCATTGACCGGAGAAATCATGAAAAATTATTTCAAGGATGTGCGCGTGGTTGGAAATATCGGAATTCCGTATACTTCCGAGGCTGCCACAATGACGGATGAAACCGTAACCGTCGCAGAGATCAGCAGTTTCCAGCTGGAAACCATTCATGAGTTCCATCCACAAATATCCGCAATCTTAAATATTACGCCGGATCATCTGAACCGCCATCATACCATGGAGTGTTATATCCGGACCAAAGAGGCGATTACCACCAACCAGACAAACGATGAGGTGTGTGTACTCAATTATGAGGATGAGGTGCTTCGGGCATTCGGAGAGAGCGCACCGGTGCATGTGGTCTGGTTCAGCAGTGCAAGAAAACTTGCTGAAGGATTTTATCTCGACGGAGAGGAAATCTTTTATGCGCATGACGGAAACACCGAGAAGGTGATCAATGTCAATGATCTGAATCTGCTGGGACGACATAACTATGAAAATGTCATGGCCGCAACTGCCATGAGTGTGAATTTCGGAGTGCCGATGGAGAAAATCGTGGAGGTGCTGAAGCGTTTCCAGGCAGTAGAACACCGGATCGAGTATGTGACCGAAAAGAGAGGTGTCCGTTTTTACAACGATTCCAAGGGAACCAACCCGGATGCCGCCATTCAGGGAATCCGTGCGATGAACCGTCCAACGCTTCTGATCGGAGGCGGTTATGATAAGCAGTCCACATACGATGAGTGGATTGATGCATTTGACGGAAAAGTAAAAAAACTGGTGCTGATCGGACAGACAGCAGAGAAGATTGAAGTGTGTGCGCATAAGCATGGTTTTATGGATACCGTGCGCTGTGAGACCTTTGAGGAAGCGATCCGTTACTGCTATGACCATGCAGTATCCGGGGATGCGGTTCTGCTTTCACCGGCATGTGCCAGCTGGGGCATGTTCCCGAACTATGAGGAGCGTGGACGGATATTCAAAGAAATCGTTCGTGGATTAGAGGAGTAGTGAGTCGTGCCGAAACGGAAACGTGGGGAAAAGAAAATAACATATTTTGACTATAATCTGTTGTTTATCATTATTTTCCTATTGTGTTTTGGACTGGTGATGCTTTACAGTTCCAGTTCGTATACATCAGCAAATAAATATGGGGACAGTGCACATTATCTGAAACTGCAGGCGCGAAATATCGCAATCGGTCTTGTTTTTATGTTCTATTTTGCAAAGAAGGATTATCATGTGTGGAGAAAATTCGGAAGGCTGGCATACTGGGGAGCCCTGGGGTTTTGCCTTGTCGTTCTGGCAAAGGTACCGGGGCTGACGCGAAGCTCCCACGGACAGTCCCGCTGGATTCAGGTCGGACCGATCGGCTTTCAGCCATCGGAGCTTGCAAAGATTGCCATCATTATTTATCTGGCGATGCTGATCGAGCGTATTCCCAAGCAGCTGGATAAGGTTTCAAGCATGGCAAAAGTAGGAATCCGTCTGGTGCCGCTTGTTTTGTTTGTCGCGGTAAACAACCTGAGTACGGCGATTATCATTCTTGGGATTGCTGTCTGTATGCTGTTTGTGGCAAGTCCGAAGTACAAAGAGTTTTTTGTGGTTGCCGTGCTGGGGGTGCTGTTTATTTTCGCATTTATCAATATCGCGTCTTACCGGAGTGACCGTGTGGAGGCATGGAAACATCCGGAGACAGCGGGAGATAAGGGATATCAGACCATGCAGGCACTCTATGCAATCGGATCCGGCAAGCTGTTTGGAAAAGGACTCGGACAGAGCCTGCAGAAGCTGGGCAATGTGCCGGAGGCACAGAATGATATGATTTTTTCCATTATCTGTGAGGAACTCGGCCTTTTCGGTGCCGTCTGTGTCATTCTTCTGTTTGTCCTGATGCTCTGGCGGATGATGGTCATTGCCAATAATGCAAAGGATCTGTACGGGGCACTTCTGGTGACGGGCATTATGTCACATATTGCGATTCAGGTAGTTTTAAATATTGCGGTTGTTACCAATACGATTCCGAATACCGGTGTCATTCTGCCGTTTATCAGTTACGGAGGTACCTCGCTTGTATTCCTTATGGCAGAGATGGGGCTTGCGTTGAGCGTGTCGAAGGGCATCCGTCTGGATACGATCGAGTAGGTTTGTCATGATTAAAGAAGAACGAAGAAAAAAGAAAAAAAGAAAAAATATCCTGCAGGGAATACTCGGAATCCTGATAGTGCTTGCGCTGGCAGTCCTGATTATTTTTACTGTTTTTAAAGTAAAAAATGTGGAGGTGGAGGGAAACAAACTCTACGATGCCAAAGTGATTGAAAAAGCAGTATTAAACGATGAGTATTCCTGGAATTCCCTGTATGTATTCCTGAAATATAAATTTGTCAATACCAGTGAAGTTCCGTTTGTGGACACGATGGAGATCAGCCTGAAAGATCCGCAGACGCTGCATATCAAAGTGTATGAGAAAGGAATCATGGGATATCTGTATCTCTCCTCGATCAATAAGAATGTCTATTTCGACAAAGATGGGATTGTGACAGAATTGTCTGACCGTGTGATTGAGGATACACCGCAGATCCTTGGGATTGACTGTAAAAAAGTAGTGCAGTATGAAAAGCTGCCGATCGGTTCAAAGCGGCTAAAGCAGCTTCTGACGCTGACGCAGGCTTTAAAACGCAATGACCTGATCCCGGATTCCATTACCTATGGTGTGGAAAATGAGCCGGTTCTGACATACGGGACGGTTAAAGTTTCCATGGGTTCCCTGGAATTTCTGACCCAGAAAGTGGAGCGGCTGGCAAAAATCAAGCCGCAGCTGCAGGGAATGGAAGGAACACTACATTTAGAAAACTGGACAGAAGAAACGACAAATATTGTGTTTGACAAAACGGAAAGTTCGAAAAAAGATAATAAAAAATCATAATTTTCGGTTGATTATTTGTATGAAAAATTATATTATAGTCTATATGAGTACGTATGAAACATTTTTATGTTTCACGGTGCCGCAGGGCTATAGGAAAGAGGAGGAAGAACCATGCTGGAGATTCGGACAACAGAGACAGATACGAGTGCCAAAATTATCGTGATTGGTGTAGGTGGTGCTGGTAATAACGCTGTGAACCGCATGATTGATGAGAATATAGGTGGAGTCGAATTTATCGGAGTAAATACAGATAAGCAGGCGTTGCAGCTTTGCAAGGCTCCTACGTTGATACAGATCGGAGAAAAGCTTACAAAAGGACTTGGTGCAGGAGCACAGCCGGAGATCGGCGAGAAAGCAGCAGAGGAAAGTGCAGAAGAATTATCCGCTGCAGTCAAGGGTGCAGATATGGTATTCGTTACCTGTGGTATGGGTGGCGGTACCGGTACCGGTGCAGCACCGGTCGTTGCAAAGATTGCCAAGGAGCAGGGAATCCTGACCGTTGGAGTTGTGACAAAGCCATTTAAGTTTGAGGCAAAGAAACGTATGATCAATGCCGTATCCGGTATTGAAAAACTCAAAGAGAGCGTAGATACTCTGATCGTTATTCCAAATGATAAACTTTTAGAGATCGTTGACAGACGCACTTCCATGCCGGATGCATTAAAGAAAGCAGACGAAGTATTACAGCAGGCAGTACAGGGAATCACAGATCTGATCAATCTGCCGGCACTTATCAATCTGGATTTTGCCGATGTGCAGACCGTTATGAAGGACAAGGGTATGGCACATATCGGTATCGGTAATGCCAAGGGCGATGAGAAAGCAATCGAGGCAGTGAAACTTGCCGTTGCATCTCCGCTTCTTGAGACAACCATCAATGGTGCAAGCCATGTAATCATCAATATTTCCGGTGATATTTCCCTGATGGATGCAAATGATGCAGCAAGCTATGTACAGGATCTGGCAGGAGAAGATGCAAATATCATCTTTGGTGCAAAGTATGATGAGACCATGACAGATGAAGCTACGATCACTGTAATTGCAACCGGATTGGAGAATCCATCCATGAAGATGAAGCCACAGCAGCAGGCGGGTGGAATCGGTGGCCGTATGGTATATCCGAATACAAATAATGTCCGTCCGACAGGTTCCGTTGGAATTGTCAGCCGTGCAGCTGCTTCTGGAAACAATAGTTTTCCGGGGGTCAATAACAGCAATTATGTCAATACAGGTACCGGTGTGGGAAGCAGACCAGTCAATCAGCCGCAGCCACAGGCACCGGCTCCTTCCGCTTCAAACTATTCCGGGATTCAGCGTCCGAAGCCGGTAGAGAGTAATGTAAAGCCGGTAGAAATTAATATTCCGGATTTCCTGAAGAACCCTAGAAGATAAAATCGCACAATATGTCGATAATTTCCAAATAACAACCTCTTGTTTTTGCCAAATTATGAGGAATATTTTTCTTATAATAGGAGCAGAGACAGGAGGTGATTTTTTATATATGTATTCTATATTGATATCTTTCTGAAACAAAACTTTCTGATGAATTTTCTTGTATTATCCCTTACCTGTGTATTTTGCAAAAGTGCAGTCTGTCACCGGAATCTGCGCATGTTGGCTGCCGCGGTTTCCGGCACGGGACTTGAAGCGTTTGGACTGATGGTGCTGCCTTATGCAATTTCCGTTCTGTGTACTGCCATCGGCATCGTGCCGCTTATGGTTTTTCTTGCGTTTGGCAGGGAAAATAAAAAACAGAGGATGGTGAGGGTTTTAAGCAGCTGGTTGTCCATTGTATTGTTAAACGGAGTGGCAACTGCAGTTTACAATCTGACGGGACTGGAAAATCTGTATCTGTATACCGCATTGGCAACGGCCGGAATCACTTACGTACTTGTCAAAAATCTTGTGGTGTCGGTGCAGAGGCAAAAGCGACAGATGTCTGTGGTTCTGTATAACAAAACGGTGTCGGTTCCATGTATCGGACTGCTGGATTCCGGCAATCTTTTAACCATGCCATTAAGTGGAAATCCGGTACATATTGCAGATGCAGCCCTGCTGCAGAAGCTTGTCGATGAAAAAACGGTACAAAAGGAGATTCCATACCGTGCACTCGGAAATCCGCAAGGAAAATTGCAGGTGTACTGCATGGATGGGATGAAAGTGGAGACGGAGCCGGCAAAATTCTGTGACTGGAAACAGGTATGGGTTGGCTGCGCGGAAAATGGGGTGCTGTGCAATAAACCGTATCAGCTGATTCTGCATGCATCGGTGGCAGACCACTGTGGCTGCACAAAAGATCCATCCCAAATGACAAAAAACTGAGAAAGGAGAAACGTAATGTTTTCACTGTTTGAACTGGTGTGGAAGAGAATCCGCCTGTTTTTTACGGATGATGAGGTTTTTTACATAGGAGGGGCAGATGTACTGCCACCACCATTGGAGCGGGAACAGGAGAACCGCTGTCTTATTGCTTTAAGCGGGCTGCATGGGGACAGTGAACCCATGACGCGCGAAGACGCAAGAAAGCAGCTGATCGAACACAATCTGCGTCTGGTGGTATATCTGGCACGGAAATTTGAAAATACCGGAATCTGTGTGGAGGATCTGATCTCCATCGGAACAATTGGGCTGATCAAGGGAATCAATACATTTAATCCGGAAAAGAAGATCAAACTGGCGACTTATGCGTCCCGGTGTATCGAAAATGAGATTCTTATGTATCTGCGCAGAAATAATAAAGTGAAGCTGGAGGTATCAATTGATGAGCCGTTGAATGTGGACTGGGATGGAAACGAACTTCTTCTTTCGGATATTCTTGGAACCGATGAAGATATCATTTACCGGGATATGGAGAATGAGGCAGAGATCATGCTTCTCCGCACTGCGGTTAATACGCTGACTCCGCGGGAAAAAGAAATTATCTGTCTGCGCTATGGAATCGGAAGAAAAGACGGCAGGGAAATGACCCAGAAAGAAGTGGCAGACCTGCTTGGAATTTCGCAATCCTATATTTCGAGACTGGAGAAGAAAATTATGGTGCGGTTGAAAAAATCAATTCAAAATAATGTGTAAGTGTGCTATACTAATTACATAAAATTTGCTCTGAAATAGTAAAATTTATATGCAAAATAACAAGGACAGCAGGATGAAAGGGCGTGGTTTTTATGAAGATTGAATTTTTAGGGGCAGACCGTGAGGTGACGGGAAGCTGCCATTATGTGGCATTTGGGGAGACTCATTTTCTGGTGGACTGTGGTATGGAACAGGGGGCGGATCTGTATGTGAATCAGGAGATACCGGTTAACCCGGCAACGATTGATTATGTGTTTGTGACGCATGCCCATATTGATCATTCCGGACTTCTCCCACTTTTGTATAATCACGGGTTCCGGGGAAAGATTTTTGCAACAACGGCAACCTGTGAATTGTGTAATATCATGCTGAAGGATTCGGCACATATTCAGGAATTTGAGGCAGAATGGAAAAACCGCAAGGCGCGGCGTGCAGGAAGGCCGGAAGTGACACCGATGTATAACATGGAGGATGCGCAGGGGGTTTTAGAGCATTTCGTTCCGTGTACATACCATGAAACGGTGCAGATCTGCGAGGGACTGACCGTAAGGTTTGTCGATGCGGGGCATCTGCTTGGCTCCTCCTCCATTGAAATATGGGTGACTGAGGATGGCGAGACAAGAAAACTTGTCTTTTCCGGGGATATTGGAAACTACAACCGTCCATTGATCCGTGATCCGGAATATCTTGAGGAAGCGGACTATGTGATCATGGAATCCACTTATGGAAACCGCAATCACAATACACCGCCGGATTATGCGGCAGAACTGGCAAAGGTGATGAATTCCACGTTTACCAAAGGCGGAAATCTGGTCATTCCGGCATTTTCTGTCGGCAGGACGCAGGAAATGCTTTACTATATGCGCCGGATCAAAACCGAGGGGCTGCTGCCGGAGTATCCGGGATTTGAAGTATATATCGACAGTCCGCTTGCCGTGGAGGCAACAAATATTTTTCATAAGAGTGTGGAAGAGTGCTTTGATGAGGAAGCAAGACAGCTGGTACAGTCGGGCATCAACCCGATCCAGTTTCCGGGACTGAAAGTGGCAGTTTCCAGTGAAGAATCCAAGATGATCAATTTCAACCAGAAATCCAAAGTGATTATCTCGGCTTCCGGCATGTGCGAAGCCGGTCGTATCCGGCATCATTTGAAACACAACCTGTGGCGGACGGATTCTACGATTCTGTTTGTCGGCTATCAGGTGCCGGGAACGCTGGGCTATTCTCTGTTAAACGGAGTCAAAAAGGTAAAACTTTTCGGAGAGGAAATTGAGGTCAGAGCAAGCATTGTAAACCTTCCGGGTATCAGTGGGCATGCGGACCGGGATCATCTGACCGCATGGATTGCAAACTTTAAGAAGCCGCCGAAGAAAGTGTTTATTGTACATGGCGAGGAAACCACCGCGGTAGAGTTTGCGGAACATGTCAAAAACGATGTGGGATTTGATGCTTTAGCTCCATATAGCGGGGATGCGTATGATCTGCTTACCGGAGAACAGATCGCACAGGGCAGCAGACAGCTTGTGGAGAAAAAGACACAGGGTGTTTACCGTGCAAAATCCGGCGCGTTTGACCGCCTGATGATAGCAGGAGAACGTCTCATTGCCGTTATTAAAAAATGTCAGGGCATGGCGAATAAAGATCTTGGAAAGTTTGCGGATCAGATCAATTCGCTCTGCGATAAGTGGGACCGGTAAATTTGAGGGGAAAGCGGGACTTAAGTCCCGCTTTTCCCATGTCCGGAACAACCGGATGAAAATGAATAAAAAAACAGCACATGGGAATCCTTTATTATAAATCCAATTATAACGGAGGAATCCCATGTCTACGTACAAAGTTGAAATCTGCGGGGTAAATACGGCCCAGCTGCCAATACTGAAAGAAGAAGAAAAAGATGAACTTTTCAAAAAGATAAAAGCCGGCGACAAGGCATCCAGAGAAACCTACATCAAGGGAAATCTCCGGCTGGTATTATCCGTGATCAAACGGTTTAATAATCATAATGAAAATGTGGACGATCTGTTCCAGATTGGCTGTATCGGACTGATGAAGGCAATAGATAATTTTGATACGAGTGTCGGGGTGAAATTTTCCACCTATGCCGTCCCGATGATTATCGGTGAAATCCGCCGGTATCTGCGGGATAACAGCAGTTACCGCATTCCGCGTTCGCTGCGTGATATTGCATATAAAGCCATGCAGGCAAAGGAACGGCTGGCAAAAAATGCACAAAAGGAACCGACTCTCGAAGAGATTGCAGCCGAATGTGAGATTCCGGTGGAAGATGTGGTCTATGCACTGGATGCCATCCAGACACCTTTGAGTCTGTTTGATCCGGTTTATACGGATGGAGGGGACACCCTGTATGTGATGGATCAGATTTCGGACAAGAAAAACAAAGAAGAGCACTGGGTGGAGGATTTGTCACTTTCCGATGCCCTGTCACATCTGAATGAACGGGATGAGCATATCATCCGTCTGCGTTTTTTTGAGGGAAAGACACAGATTGAAGTCGCGGATGAAATTCATATTTCACAGGCGCAGGTGTCGCGGCTGGAGAAAAATGCGTTAAAGAGTATGCAGGGGTATCTGCGTACATGATAGCGGCCTGTTGTAAAATGGTTTTGTTATTGCTATAATGTGGAATATACAAAACGGAGAGGAAAAGAAATATCCGGCAGTAGAAAATTGCATTCTTGCTTTTTGCGGTGTACTGTGCTATACTGTCAACCGTTGCAGAGCCTGTAAACAGGGGATTGCACGAAAAATTACCGAGTGTTCGAGACCTTCCACTCGTAAAACAAAACTAAAGGAGACAAATGGATATGAGAGACAAAAAGGTAACATTTATTGTTCAGGCTGCTGTGATTGCAGCACTTTATGTAGTGCTGACTTTTGTAGCCAACGCACTGGGACTTGCATCCCACACGATTCAGGTACGCTTTTCCGAAGCACTGTGTATCCTGCCTGTTTTTACGCCGGCAGCGATTCCGGGACTGTGGATTGGCTGTCTGCTTGCAAATCTGCTGACAGGCGCCGTGATTTATGATGTCATTTTCGGAAGCATTGCCACGCTGCTGGCAGCGGTATGTACCTATCTGCTGCGCAATCACAAGATTGCATGCACATTTCCACCGGTTATTTTTAATATGATTATTGTTCCGTTCGTGCTGGTCTATGCGTACGGTATTCCGGCAGTATATTTCCACGGTGTGAATGTAACCATCCCGTTTAATGCCATGACGGTCGGAATCGGAGAGGTGATTTCGGTATGCGTTCTTGGAAGCATTCTGATGCGTGTACTTGCAAAATACAGAAATGTCATGTTCCGTGCCACCGCACAATAAAAAATTATATCTGATAGAAGGTTCTGGAAGTCCCTGCGAGAGCAGGGGCTTTTTATTTTAAGAAATTCTGTAAATAAGCCAGACAATTTTAAGAAAACCTTAATGTCATTCCAAAATAACGTATGTTATCATAAATGACAGGAAACCGTAAAGAACATTTATGGAAGGAGAAGATTATGAAAATAAGAAAGACAATCTGCAGTCTGCTTCTGGTATGCCTGGCAATTTTAGGCATATTTTGTGGCAGAGCAAATGTATATGCAGATCAGAAACAGGCATTGTCGGCAACGGTGACACTGCTGAAACAGGAAAAAGACTGTGTCGTGCAGGTGGAGGCCAAAAACAATGGGGCGGATTTTTCCGGAAAGGTGCGGCTGGTGTTTTCCGGTACAGACAACTCCGGAGGCTGCGCATTTGAACAGTGCCTGATATTGCCGCAGAATGGAAAAAAACAGTATACCATGACCATTCCGTATGCGGATGTCAGCCAGACGCGCGGAAACGGAATCGTGGCGTTTATCGATGAAAAGGGAAACGTTGTGGCAAAGGAAGCATTTGCCAGTATTTTTGGCAAAGAAAAGCGCGGTATTGGTGTGGGAGTGCTTTCGGATCATTATGATGCGCTTGGCTGGATGAGCATGAGCGGCCAGACCTATTATCTTCACGGAAAAGACCAGAATGTATATCTGACACAGATGGACGCAGATACATTGCAGGCACAGCTGGATGAACTGTATTTTCTTGTGATTGATTCCTACGATGTGAGTTCACTTGGAAAAGAGAAGATCAAAGCAATCGAGAAATGGGTGAAAAACGGTGGATGGCTGCTGATTGGAACCGGAGAGCGCGGCAAAGATACACTGGGTGGTTTTGATTCCTCATTTATGGAGGTCAGCTGTAAAAGAGTCAGCAAAGTGGGAGAAGAAAATGATGCATCGAAAGAAATGCAGCAACTGGGAAGTTATTCCGGATTTACCGGGATTGATTTTTCACAGATGCCGGTTGCAAATCTGCAGCGGAACAATATAAATGCAAGTAAAAGCGAAGCTTATCCGGGGTGGGTGTATGCCTGTGGGGATGGTGCCATCGGTGTATGTGCCATTTCTTTTGGCGAAAAACAGATGCAGAAAGCTTCCCCGGATCTGTGTTACGGAATTTATGACCAGGTGGCAGGATATTCCATGAGCTATTCCCAGTATGTCAATGACGAGGAATGGGGATGGAGTGGGGAAAATGCATTCGGTGTCATTGACCACCTCAATACGGCACTGGATTTTTCCTGGCTGAAAGTTCTGATAGTGGTCTATGTGATCGTTGTTGGACCGGTGCTTTATCTTTTTCTTTGCAAGATGAAAAAAAGAGACTGGTACTGGCTGGGGGTACCGGCACTTGGCATAATTTTTATCGGTGTGGTATTTATCGGCGGACGGAATTTAAAGCTGCATGAGACACGGGTTTATTCGGTGACCGCACAGCAGGCGGATGGAAAAAGTACCACAGGTATCGCCACCTATTACAATGCGTATCATTCCGGGGTAAAACCGTGGAAAGTACGGCTGAATGATAATTACGCATATGGCGGTTCAGGTCTCAGTGAATCATACAGAATGGCATCTTCCGGCAGGGTATATGCAGACCGTTATCACTATTTGGTGGAATATGACAGGGGTCTGTCCCTTGGGGTAAAACCGCAGAGCAATTTTGAAAATGCCTATCTGTTTGCGGCAGGAACTGCCAAAGGATGCGGAAGCATAGACACCAGTGGTCTGGTGCTCACGCAGCAGAAACAGGGGGGAAGCATAACAAACAACACGTCCTATGATTTCCCTTATCTTGTATGCGTGTCGGATGATACGGTCATGGTATTTTCGGATGTAAAAGCAGGTGAGACCATAACGATAGACGGGAAAAGTAAAAAACCACTGCTGTCCCAGCAGATTTCTTATTTTGATGATGTCTACAGCGTGTTATCGCAAGACAACATGAATGGAAATACATATTCGTATAAGCATAAGGATATGGCAGCCGCACTGTATCTGGGACTGTGCCAGATCCGGCGGAAGAACGATGTGTCGGGTACTGTTGTAGTGGAAGGAGTAACCGCAGACTACGGAAAAACCATAGAGAGCAGGTGCTCGGAAATTTCGTTTGGCTGTCTGTATACGATTGCCGGTCAGGAGGTGTCCAATGCTTCAAATTAGTCATTTGTATAAAAACTACGGAAAATTTCAGGCGGTCAGGGATCTGAACCTGCATGTGCCCAAAGGGGATCTGTTTGGCTTTGTGGGACCAAACGGAGCCGGAAAGACAACAACAATCCGGATGGTATGCGGACTTATGCCGCCGACAGAGGGAACCATTACGATCCATGGCGTGGATGCCCTGCTGCATCCGAAGGAAATCAAAAAGCAGATCGGTTATGTGCCGGATTTCTTTGGTGTGTATGACAATTTAAAAGTCAGCGAATATATGGATTTTTACGGTTCCATGTACCGTATGACTTCCAGGGAGATCGCCGCGGTATCCAATGATCTGCTGGAACTTGTCAATCTGTCCGACAAAAAAGAGGTTTATGTGGATACGCTTTCCCGCGGAATGAAGCAGCGGCTGTGCGTGGCACGGGCACTCATCCACAATCCTTCCCTTCTGGTGCTGGATGAACCGAATTCCGGTCTGGACCCGCGTGCGCGTGTGGAGATGAAAGAACTTTTGCAGAATTTGCGCGGCATGGGAAAAACCATTGTGATTAGTTCCCATATTTTGTCGGAGCTGGCAGAGATGTGCAACAGCATTGGCATTATGGATCACGGGAAACTCGTAGAAGCGGGAAACATCGAGGATGTCATGGAACATGTTTTCGGTGGAAACCGGATTGTGGTTTCGGTTCACGGGGAGATGGAGCCGGCAGTGCGCATGCTTAAGGAACACCCCCAGATCCGTGTGGAATCGGTGGGAGAAAAGGAAATCCATATCTCGCATGCCATGAAAGAGGAAGAAATCGCGCAGTTGATCGCACAGATGATACAGAATGGAATTATCGTGACAGGATTTTATAAAGAAGAGGGAAATCTCGAATCCCTGTTTATGCAGCTGACAGGAGGGCAGGAAGATGAGAATTAATCCAATGGTAAAAAAAGATATTAAAGTACAGGCGCGCAGTATGCGGATCTGCTGGGAAATATTTGCTTATGAGGCGATTATGGCAGTTGTATTTTTCTTTGCCATGTTTTTGTTTTCCCAGCAGATGACCTATTCGTCTGCAAACATATACAGTAGCATTGTCGGGCTGTATCCGGCACTTGCGGTTACGCAGATTTTTATTCTGGGAGTGGTAGTCCCGGTGCGCACGGCTTCTGCAATTTCGGGTGAGAAAGAGCGGCAGACCTTTGATATTATGATGACAACCAGCATGACCGGATTTTCCATTATTATGGGAAAGGTGCTCACCGCGATGATCCAGAGCATGTTTTATGTGGTGGCAGGACTTCCGATCGTAGCACTGGCATTTGTCATCGGTGGACTCTCATGGGGCAATCTGTTCTGGTTTCTGGCGGTATCATTACTGGTTTCGTTCGTTTCTGCAAGTATTGGAATTTTGTGTTCTTCCATCTGTAAAAAAACGATCAGTGCCATAATTTTATCGTATGGTATCTATGTTCTGCTGTTTATCGGAAGTTTTCTTCCCTATCTGGTCACCTCGGTTGTCCGCATGTCAGGTGGTGTACCGGAAAAATCCTGCTGGGTGCTTCTGGTCAATCCGGGCATGTATCTGCTTGAATTTTTTACCTGGAGTATGACCGGAACATCCGTGGCGGAAGAACTGATCACAAATTACGGGAAAACATTTTCTGTTTCGGGTGCTGCCGTACATTATGGATGGATGGCCGTTTCCACGCTTTTATTTGTGGCACTGGCATTTGTCTTTCTTCTGATTGCGATGCGGCGGATCAATCCGATGGCAGGATATGGAAGAAAACATGCAGGGGGAAAGCAGCATGGATGAAAAAGCATTTCTGCTGCAGGAAATCCGTTACAGCAAAAGAAAACAGAACGTAAAAAAGTTCCTGCGCTATGAAAGCACAGGAATTGCCGCAGGTGGAACCATCGCCATGGTGCTGGAAGGATGTGCGGTGTTTGTCCCTTTTTATACGGTGCATGTGTGGGCTGTTTTGGCAGTTTTATGTGGTGCGGCTGCCGGAGGGATTTATACGGTAATGAAGAGATGTACCATGGTACAGGCAGCACAGCAGATCGACCGTTTCGGGTTTCAGGAACGGATCGTGACAGCATATGGGCGTATCGGAAAAGAGGGCAGTATCGACCGGATGCAGCGCAGCGATGCCGTGCATATGTTACAGGAAGACCATGCATGGAAAAAGGCGCGTGTTTGTCCGGACCGAAGGAAACTTGTGGCACTTTTTCTTTTCCTTGGGCTGGCGCTTGTTCTTTCGTTTGTGCCGTCCCCCGCGCATAAACAGGTGAAACAGCGGCATGCCATCCGGCAGGAAGCCCGGGAAAAGGAAAAAGAAATCCAAAAAGTGATGGATGCCTTAAAACAGACAGACACCTCTTCCATGACAAAAGAACAAAAGAAAGCCCTGCAGGAACTGATACAGTCACTGGCCTTATCGCAAAAAGAAATGCAGCAGGCAGATACGAAGCAGTCACTGGCATCTGCCGGGCAGAAACTTTCCTACAAGTATGGACAGGCGGCACAGATTTCCGGGGCAGATGTCCTGGCATCGGTACTTAAAAATATCCAGGTGAATACCAATACAGGAAACCAGCTGGCACAGGGGGATGTACAAAGCACTACACAAAACACTACACAAAGCGGTACGCAGCGTGGGGAATCCACGCAGTCTTCGGAAACCAGTTCCCAGGATTCCGGGGATGGGGAAGATCCGGGCAGTGGAAAGGACGGAAGTGGAAGTGGCAATGGAAGCGGAAACGGCAAGGGGACAGGAAGCGGAAACGGAAGTGGAACAGGAAACGGAACAGGCGGCGGACGCGGAACCGGATCCGGAGGGGGAACACATGATTATGTGAGTGTTCCGAATAAACTCGGAAACGACAGCAGTATCACAAAGGACAAGGGGGATTCGAAGAATTCCGATTATTACAAGGCGAAGAATGGTCTGGCATGGAAAGGCGAACACGTGGATTTAGATTCCGTGGTCGGCGATTACACGAAAGAGGCCTACGAAGGCATTGCCAATGGAAAATACCCGGCCGGCATGGAAGATGTCATCCGGAATTATTTTGAAAATCTGAACTGATGGAGAGGAGATCTTATGACAGAATATGAAGTATGCCAGCAGAACACCATGGCATGTGAACAGGAAATTGCAAAGGGAATTATCGGACAAAAAGACGTCATCCGCCAGGTCATGCTGGCACTTCTGGCGGGCGGAAATGTACTCTTAGAAGGTATGCCGGGACTGGGAAAGACCATGCTGGTGCGTACGATCAGCCAGGTGTGTGATCTGAGTTTCCAGAGAATCCAGTTTACCCCGGATCTGATGCCGAGTGACGTGACCGGTACCAACATCATCGTAAAAGAAGAGCAAAAAAGTGCATTCCGGTTTGAAAAAGGACCGATTTTTGCCAATCTGGTGCTGGCGGATGAGATCAACCGTGCCACGCCAAAGACACAGTCAGCTCTCTTAGAGGCCATGCAGGAACACACCGTGACGATCGGAACGACCAGCCATCAGCTGCCGGAGCCGTTTCTGGTGCTTGCCACACAAAATCCGATCGAAAACGAGGGAACTTATCCGCTGCCGGAAGCACAGCTGGACCGTTTTTTGTTTAAAGTGCTGGTAAAATTTCCGGACCGGCAGGAACTGCGGGAAATCGTGGAACTGACGGAGGGAAACCATCCGCCAAAGATCGAAAAGGTCATGGACCGGGAAAGCCTGCTTGCAGCGCGCGCATGCGTTGCACAGATTCCGATTGCGGATGCCGTCATGGATTATATTCTGGATCTGGTTATGGCAACTCATGCAGACAATCCGTATATCCGGGAGGGGGCAAGCCCGCGTGCGGCACAGGCACTGATCCGCACGGCCAGGGCACGCGCGTTTATGGAAAACCGCCTGAATGTCTCGTTTGAGGACGTCAAATGTGTCGCACTTCCGGTATTGCGGCACAGGATTCTGCTCAGTTTCGATGCAGTATCGGAGGGGATTACGGAAGATGCGGTGATTGGGCAGATCTTAACAGAAAAGGAACAGGGACTGTATGCTTGATGCGGGAATTTATGAACAGCTGTCGCGGCTTGTGATCGCGATGAAACAGAAAAGCAGCCAGAATATGGCAGGAAACCGCAGATCCGTACAGAAAGGGACTTCTGCGGAATTTTCCGATTTCCGGGAGTATATGCCGGGAGATGATCTGCGCAGGCTGGACTGGAATGTCTATGCGCGGTCGGAGCGCATGTATATCCGGGAATATTTCGAAGAAAAGGAAGCAGTGGTATCGGTTATTTTAGATACCAGTGCATCAATGCACTATGGAAAAAAGAGCAAGGCAGAACTGGCACAGGATCTGTGCGCGGTGATTGCCTTTCTGACTTTGCACCATATGGACCGGCTGGTGCTGTATGACAGCAGCCAGATGGGAACTCCGCTTGTGGTTTCCGGGGGAAAGAATGCACTGCCAAAAGTACTTGGATGGCTGCAGGCACGTACATTTTCTGGGACAGAGACGGATTCTTTTTCCGCCGTGCGCCAGATGCAGAGGCGTGGGGCGGGAGTTACCGTGATTGTCAGTGATTTCCTGACCGAAGCAGCGACAGATCCCACGCATGATCGTCTGGAAAAAACGATGCAGTATCTGGACTTTACGAAACAAAGACCCGTGTTGCTTCAGACACTGTGTGCGGAAGAACTGCGTGTGACAATGGACGGTACGCGCAATCTGATAGATATGGAGTCCAAAGAAAAACTGCGCGTGACGATGCGTGCGGATGTGATTGCGCGCTATGAACAGGAACTGCAAAAGCTTTCTGTGCGGCTGAAAAAAAGTGCATCGGCTGCCGGAGGCACCTATATACTCTGTGATTCCGAAAAAGAGAGACGCGCGCTTATTTTAGAAGATTTAAGACCTTTGTTTGTCTGAGAAAAATTTGAGGATGGATTATGATATTTGAGAGTTTGTGGCCGCTGGCATTTTTGCTGGCGGTTCCGGTTGTTGTGATTTTATATCTGCTTGTGCCAAAGGGGACAGACACGCCAGTGTCTTCGAATCTGTTGTGGAAGAAGCTTTTTTATAATGAACAGTCTAAAACGTTCTGGGAAAAGTTTTTGCACAATCTGCTGATGTATCTGCAGATCGTGATTCTTTTGCTGCTTATTCTGGCACTGATGGCACCGTTTGTACAGCGTAAGGGTACAGGCAGTACGGACGTGGTGTATCTGATTGACACCAGCGGAAGCATGAAGCATCTCACCAAAGGGGGCAATACCCGCTTAGGGGAAGCCGTAAGTGAGATCAAAGAGCAGATTGCCGCTTCGGATGGGGCAAAAATATCCATTGTTACCTGTGACGGCACGGGAACCAATCTGCTTGCCGTCCATACTTCCGAAAAAAAAGCACTGTATCGGACGCTGGCAGACATCAAGGGCACGGACACAGCTGGATCGCTTTCCGATGCACTGGCAACCGTACAGACGGTGCAGAAAAAAGACAAAAAGAACGATCTGGCAGATGTCATCGTCTATACCGACGGCATAGGGGCAAAACAGACGAAAAATCTCAAAAGTCAGCTTCAGGCAACCATCCGCGTGGTGGGAAGTCCCGTTTCTAACGTGGCGAATACGTTTCTGTCCTGCACCAAAGACAGCCGTGGGGACACGTATACGGTTGCATCAGGTGTGACAAATTACAGCGATCATGCGGCAAATATGGAGATTACGCTGTATGAGGGAAAGAAAATTCTTGAAGTGCGTACACTTTCCCTTGCCGCAGACGAGACATATACCTGCCTGTTTAAACAGGTGAACTGGGGAAACCAGCCGCTGCATACCGAACTTTCCGCAGTGACATTTGCCGGCAGCAGCCAGAAGGATTCCTTACATGAGGATAACTGTGCCTATGCACTCAAAGACCAGGTTTCCACGAGCAAAGCCACACTGATCGGGGAAGGAAATACCTATATCGAAAAAGCGTATCTTGCCGTGACCGGAGAGAATCTTTCCAAGGCAAAAACAACGGATGCACTTGACCGTGACGATCCGGGGATTTGTATTTTTGATGCGGATACGGCAGTGCAGGAATCTAATCAGCAGAAGGCGCGGATGATTTTTGCCAAAGAGGGAAAGAACGAGGAAAAAAATGTCAGCCTGTCCGCCGGCGATACCGAACTGACTTCCGGAATCCGGGACTTTGCGCTCGGGGTAAATCAGACGTATGTGTATGATCTGCCGGTCTGGGCCACGGGCTTTCTGTGGAACGGAAAGCAGTGCGCCGCATACTACGGGGAGCATGACGGAATCCGGGAGGTCGTACTCGGATTTGATCTGCGGGAATCGGATTTTGCCCTGCAGCCGGAGTTTCCGGTATTTATGAACCATGCGCTGCACTATCTTGAGGATAGTTCCCTTCTTTCCCAAAACGTCTATGATGCCGGAGATACCGTGCAGTTTCATGCATTAAACGGTGTGGACGTGCAGCAGATTGCAGCACCTACCGATCAGGCAGGACTGTTTACCGTAAAAGCGGGCGACAGAAAGGAATCCTATATTGTAAAATTTGCATGCAGCAGCCAGTCGGATGGACGGATCACGGCAGGCGATTCCGGCAGCCGCAACACGATGCAGCGGCAGCTTGTGCGAAAGCAGATGCGCAATGTCATCCTTATCCTTGTGCTTCTTCTTATGATACTGGAGTGGATCTGTTATGTCCGGCAGATGCGTTACCGTGGGCGGTTTTATCTTGCGGTGCGTCTGGTGGGGCTTGCCCTTTTGGTGCTGGCTGTCTGTGGAATTTCGGTGCCACTTTCCCACGCGAAAGATACAACCGTTTTTCTGGTTGATCTGTCGGAGAGCAATGCCGCAAATCTCACGCAGATGGAGCAGTATATGAGCCGGCAGGTCAAAGACATGCCAAAGAACAATCAGTATGCCATTGTAACGTTTGGAGCCAATGCGGTTGTGGAACAGTTTCTGACCAGTGAGAAACACAGTTTTCAGATTCTCTCGGCACCGGAGGCGGATGCAACCAACCTTGAGGAAGCCGTTTCCACAGGACTTTCCATGATCCCGGACAATGCGGCAGGACGGCTTGTGGTGCTTACGGATGGAAAGCAGACAAAGGGAAACATCGAGCATACGGCATCGGCACTGACGGCAAAAAACGTGCAGCTGTATTCGGTTCTCTATGAAGATACAAAGCAGGGGAGCGATGCCTATATCGAAAACGTGGAAATGCCGGAGTATCTTTATCCGGGTGATTCCTATTCCATGACGGTAACTGTGGAAAGCAACTATGAGACCGATGCGAAGCTGCAGCTTTTGCAGGGAACGGAGATGGTCAGTCAGACAGGCGTGCATTTAAACAAAGGCAGCAACCGTTTTGTTTTGAAACAGAAGGTAGTCGGTACCGATGCGCAGCAGTATACCGTGCGCGTGAAGGCACCGAAGGACACCTGTGAAAAAAACAATGATTATGGTACGTATGCAACGGTAGATTCCCTGCCAAAGATTCTGCTTGTATCCGGAATGGGAGAGGACAGCACACCGTTTTTAGGACTTTTGGATGCTGCCGGATGCAATTACCGGCAGGTATCCGCAGTCAGTGCACCGGATACTTTAAAAGAGATGCTGCAGTACAAGAGCATCATTCTGGAAAATGTGTACCGGACAGATCTGCCGGAGGGCTTTCTAAAAAATCTGAAAACTTATGTGAAAGACTACGGATGCGGTCTGGTGGCATGCGGCGGTGAGGACAGTTTTGCACTGGGCGGATATCTGGATACGGAACTGGAGAAACTTCTTCCGGTCGATATGCAGCTGCGCGGGGTGAATGAGAAACAGAATCTGGCAATGGTCATGGTGATTGATCATTCGGGCAGTATGTCGGAACAGACCGAAGGAGGCACCAATCTGGATCTGGCGATCGCGGCTGCCAAAGCGGCTGTGGATCAGCTGGATACGAAAGATGAAGTCGGTGTGGTAACCTTTGATGATGGTTACACCTGGCAGGTGCCGCTGGAAAAAGTGAAGGATAAAGACAAGATCCATCAAAGCATCGAGACGATCAGCGAAGGCGGTGGAACGACCATCAAACCGGCCGTGCGTGCGGCACTAAATGAAATCAAGAAGAGCAAGGCGCAGCTAAAGCATATTGTCCTTCTGACGGATGGACAGGGGGAAACCGAAAATTTTGAAGATATCATCAAGGACTGCAAGGATGCCGATGTAACTCTTTCCACGGTAGCGGTTGGAGAGTCGTCTGACAGACAGCTTCTGGAACGACTGGCAACGCAGTGTAACGGCCGCTATTATTATTCCGATATCTCAACCGATATCCCGAAAATCTTTGCACAGGAAGTATTTTTAAATGGAGATACCTATTTGCAGAACGGACAGTTTTCACTGAAAGGAAACAGCAACAATGCCATCACGAAAAATCTCTTTGCCGATGGCTGGCCGCAGATCAAAGGGTACGTGAGTGCCTCTCCGAAAACCGGAGCCAATGTGCTGCTGGCATCTGCCGAAAAGGATGACCCGATTTTGTCTGTCATGCAGTATGGACTGGGGCATACGGTTGCGTGGAATACCGATGTGACAAACCGCTGGACCGCCGGGCTGGCACAGCAGAATGATTACGTGCAGCTGTGGAAGCGGATCATCGATTACAGTGCGGGAAATACAGCACTCGGCGAAGACCGTGTGGATGTAACTACCGTAAACGGAACAACAAAAGTTACCTATTATGCCAAAGACTACGCAGAGCAGACACAGGTGGAGGCTGTGTACACGGATCCGGATGGAAAAACGCATCAGGCGAAACTGACCGCAAGTGCGCCGGGAACTTATGAGGCACAGCTGGATACGACAGTCTCCGGTGTCTACAATCTGAGCGTGCAGCGGAAAAACGGCAAAAAAATCGAAAATGCCCTGACCACCGCAGCCGTGGTACAGTATTCGCAGGAGTACAAATTTGCGCTGACAAACGACAGCTTTTGTGCGTTCATCAAACAGTATGGAAAGATGCTTTCCCCAAAGAAGAATGTATGGAAGAAGTTAAAAGCTTCCGGGCGGGCACGGGTTTGTCTGACCAATCCGCTTTTAATCCTTTTGCTTTTCGTATTTCTGGCAGATATCGCCATGCGGCGGTTTGCCTATGTTCCGCCAATGCCACACTGGACGAGACCGGCAAAAAAAGCTATAATGACAAAAGAAAAAACAGCAGAAGACGGGCAGCCGGAGCCGGAAGCAGAAAAACCAAAGGAAAAGACAAAGAAAACAAAACCGGAGGAAACGGCTTCCCAGGCACTCGATACTTCTGCGCTGTTAAAGAAAAAAGAAAAGCGGAATCATTCCGTTTAAAAGAAAACAGGAGTCATTATGCAATCAGACAGCAATTTACGAGAAACGTTACGGAGTATCGATCATAAAAGTTATCCGGCATACAAATCCCTGCGGGGAAGTTACCGGTTTGCAGACTATGTGTTATCCATCGATCATGTGCAGGGAGATCCCTTTGCGGCACCTTCCCATGTGCGCGTGACCGTGGATGCAAAGGCAGCGGCATTTCCGGAATATGCCATGAAAAATACACGGACGCGCACAGCACTGGCAGATGAACTGCTGCGCACGTTTGCCGCACAGATCAACCACTTTACATTTAAGGCGAAGGGATCGGGCAAGAGCGGCCTGATCTCGGTAACCCACTGCGGACAGGAGATTCTGACCCGGACAGCCTGTGAAGTGAACGAAAAAGAAATCACCGCGCGTTTTGCGGTGGGATTTCCGGCAAACGGACGGACGATCAATGCCAGGGAACTGGAGAAAATTCTGTTTACCTATCTGCCGGAATGTGTAAAGCACTCATTTTATTATAAAAATCTCGATGCCCGCAGAATCCGGGATGCCGTGGAACTGGCAGAAGACCAGCAGGCAGTCCGTGACCAGCTGAAAGAACAGGGGCTGGTTGCTTTTGTTGCCGATGATGCGGTACTGCCGCGGGAGAGTGGGATTTCCTCCCGACCGATGAAACAGTCCGTGGCCTTTACCTCTCCGGAATCCCTTAGGGTGACGATGCAGCTTCCGCACAGGGGGGCGGTCACCGGTATGGGAATCCCGAAAGGAATCACACTGATCGTCGGTGGCGGCTATCATGGAAAATCCACACTTCTGACTGCACTCGAACTGGGCGTTTATAACCATGTCGCAGGGGACGGCAGAGAGTTTGTGATCACGGATGAGACCGCCTTAAAACTTCGTTCGGAGGACGGACGGTTTATCAAAGATGTCGATATTTCCATGTTTATCAATGACCTGCCAAACGGAAAAGATACCTATCATTTTTCAACGGAAGATGCCAGTGGAAGCACATCGCAGGCAGCCGGGATCGTGGAAGGCATGGAGGCGGGAAGCCGCCTGTTTCTGCTGGATGAGGATACGTCCGCGACGAACTTTATGGTAAGGGATGCATTTATGCAGAAAGTAGTCAGTCCGGACAAAGAGCCGATTACGCCGTTTCTTTCCCGTGCGCGCGATCTGTATGAGCAGGCAGGAATTTCTACCATCCTGGTAGCGGGCAGTTCCGGTGCCTTTTTCCATATTGCGGATACCGTGATCCAGATGGACCGTTACAAGCCGGTTGATATTACAAAAAAAGCAAAGGCATTGTGCAAAGAATTTCCGATTTCAGAAGAAAAGCCACATCCGTTCGCCCTGCCACACAGTCATCGGATCATGGAAAAAGATAAAAACGGTGCCACAAAACGCAGGGATTACCGGAGCGGAGCCGTGCGCAAAAATGAGCCAGAGCGGTTAAAATTAAAAACCATGGGAACGGATGGATTTGCCATCGGAAAGCAGACCGTGGATCTGCGGTATTTAGAACAGCTGATCGACAGCGAACAGACTGCGTGCCTTGGCATGCTCTTAAAATATGCGGTCGAACACCTGGTGGACGGCAAACGGACAATTGCCGAAGTCGTTGTACAGTTACAGAAAGAACTCGAAACGTCCGGCATGCGTTTTCTGGCAGAAAACGGTATCGTTTCCGGCGGTTATGCCATGCCGCGGGTGCAGGAGATGTATTCCTGTTTTAACCGTTATCGTGTATAGAAAAAGGGAAGCACAGGAGAGACTATGAAAAGAATATTAGTTGTCGTTGACATGCAAAACGATTTTACGACCGGACCGCTGGGCAATGCAGAGTGTGCAGCAGTCATTCCGAAGGTCGCGGAAGTGATAAAAAAAGGCGTGTATGACAGAATCATTTTCACCCAAGACACGCACCAGAGTAATTATCTGGATACGCAGGAAGGAAAGCGGCTGCCCGTCGTGCACTGCATCGAAGGAACCGAAGGCTGGGAGATTGCGCCTGTGATCCGTAAGGCAGCATCCTTTTATTCCAAAGAACAGATCGAGACGATCTGTAAGCCGGCATTTGGCAGTGTGCAGCTTGGCGAGTGCTTAAAGCAGTACTGTGGTGATGCAGAGGCACAGATTGATTTCTGTGGCGTGTGCACGGGTATCTGTGTCATCAGCAATGTCATGATTGCCAAAGCCTTTGTTCCGGAAGCGCGCGTGTGCGTGATTGAAAAAGCATGCGCCTGCGTAACACCGGAGTCGCACCGCACGGCGATCGAAGCGATGAAAACCTGTCAGGTGGATATACAGTAATTGTATCTTATTTAAGTAAGAAGAAAAGAGAAGAATTATGAAGTTAAATCAGATCATCACCAGTCTGCTGGAAACAGACATGTACAAATTCAGTATGGGAGAGGCCATCTATCACCAGTTCTCCGACTATAAAACCACATGGACATTCAAGTGCCGCAATACCGATGTGCACTTTACGGCAGATATGGTGCAGGAGATCAAAGAGCAGATTAAGGCGTACTGCAGTCTACGTTTTACAGAGGAAGAGCTGGAATATCTGAACCGCATTACATGGATCAAGGGAAGCTATATTGATTTCCTGCGCCTGTGGCAGCCGCGCTATGAGGATTTTAAGATTTCGGATGAGGCGGAATGCGGACTTTCCATCGAGACATTCGGTACCTGGCTGAATACATCCTTGTATGAGATCCCGACACTGGCGATTGTCAACGAAGTGTATTTCCGTATGGCGTACGATTATGACAGGCTTTATGCCAGTTTCCGGGAACGTCTGGAACAGAAGATCAAAGATGCCAGCGGCAGATACGAGATCGGTTCGTTCAGTGAATTCGGACTGCGCCGCCGTCTTTCCGCAGAGGCACAGGAGCTTGCTGTCCGCAAGCTGAAAGAAGCAGAATTTCACGGGTCAGAATTTGTCGGAACGTCCAACGTCTATCTGGCAAAAAAATACAATCTGACACCGGTCGGAACCATGGCACATGAGTGGATCATGTGTGTCGGACAGGGAAATCACAAACATAACCCGGCATACTCCAACTGGTACGCGCTTGATGCCTGGGTACGCGAGTATGGCGTGTTAAACGGTATTGCACTGACCGATGCGATTACGACCGACTGTTTCCTGCGGGATTTCCAGCTGACCTATGCAACGTTGTTCTCCGGCGTGCGTCATGACAGCGGAGATCCGGTGGAGTGGGGCGAAAAAATGATCGCACACTACCAGAAACTGGGGATCAATCCGGCAGGCAAGACTTTATTGTTCAGTGATTCTCTTGATTTTGCACGGGCACACGAACTGTACGAACATTTCCGGAACCGCACAAAGGTGGCTTTTGGAATCGGCACCTATATCTCGAATGATACGGAGGTACCGGCACTGAATATCGTCATGAAAACCACGCTGTGCAACGGTATGGATGTCGCAAAGATTTCCGATACTCCGGGCAAGGGAATGTGTAAGAACCCGGATTATGTGCATTATCTGAAACGATGCATCGACTGGCGTATGAATCATGACAGATAAAAATTCTGATTTACAGACAAAGGAAGAAGGAACAGACCTATGAATTATACAGAGTGTATCGAACAGGCGAGAGGCCGTATCGGATCTCACTGTAAGGCGTGCTGGGAATGTAACGGCAGAGCCTGTAAAAACCAGATGCCGGGGCCGGGAGCCAAAGGTATCGGAGATACCGCCATCCGCAACTATGACAAATGGAAAGAAATCCGCGTCCAGATGGACACGCTGGTCGAAAACCGTCCATGTGATACGACACTGGAACTGTTTGGCAGAACGTTTCAGTATCCGTTTTTTGCAGGTCCGGTAGGCGCCGTACAGCTGCACTACGGAGACTGCCTGAATGATATTTCCTACAATGATATTCTCGTTTCCGCCTGTGCGGCATCTGGCATCGCTGCTTTTACCGGAGACGGAACCGACAGCAATGTCATGGTCGCAGCGACAAAAGCGATCAAAAATGCCGGTGGACTGGGAATTCCGACCGTAAAGCCGTGGAACATCGAAGTGATCCGGGAGAAAATGGCAATGGTAAAGGATTCTGGTGCCTTTGCCGTGGCAATGGATATCGATGCGGCCGGACTGCCGTTTTTAAAGAATCTGACCCCACCGGCCGGAAGCAAATCGGTGGAGGATCTGCGTGAAGTGAAACAGTCGGCAGGGATGCCGTTTATTGTCAAAGGAATCATGACCGTCAAAGGTGCCATGAAGGCAAAAGAAGCCGGAGCCGATGCGATCGTTGTGTCAAACCACGGCGGGCGTGTTCTGGATCAGTGCCCTGCCACCGCAGAGGTGCTCGAAGAGATCGCAAATGCAGTCGATGGCTCCATGAAGATTTTTGTCGACGGAGGCATCCGTTCCGGTGTGGATGTGTTTAAGGCACTGGCACTGGGAGCCGATGCGGTGATCATTGCCCGCCCGTTTGTGACTGCCGTGTATGGCGGAGCGCAGGAAGGCGTCGAGGCTTATGTCAATAAGATCGGAAGTGAGCTGAAAGATACGATGGCAATGTGCGGTGTGGCTTCGCTGAAGGAGATCACACGGGATTGTGTCAGAGTGTGAGAATTACATATTGGGAAAGGATGAAACGCTTGTGTTCGTGGCGGGTGCCATGGATATGGGCGTTTTTTCTGTTGAAATGAGAAAATGGATGGATTTTGTTATATTTCTTGCTGAAAAAGGTCGGTTGATGTAAAAATGTGATATAATAGAAAATAAAAATAAGGGATTAGGGAAGAAATATAGGAAAGTGTACGGTTTATGGGACGGAAAAAAGTGTATTCTATGGGAAATGTAGAATAATAAAGTTTTTAACAATTTTCAAAAATAAAATTATTGTAATTATAATATATGTATATGGTGTAAAATCGCAAGAATTTGATAGAAAAATACAAATATTTGATGATTAGCATAAGCTTATGTGTTAGAATCTATAATTAGAGAAGTTAAAGATATTTAATTTGAAAGGACTTAAGATGAAAGTAAGCTATAAAAAATTATGGGTTATGTTAGTAGAAAAAGATATGAGTAAGCAGGAATTTAGAGAAAAATTGCAAATTGCACCTGGTACAATGACAAAGTTGAATAAGGGACAAGAAGTATCTATGTCAGTAATATTAAGAATTTGCGAATATTTTGATTGTAATATTGGTGATATTTGCGATGCAGTAAGAGTAGATTAGAGGAAAAAACATATGATAGAGAGAATATGTCCTAGGTGTAGGGTGCCAATGAATGGTGATAAATGTGTGAAGCCTAATTGTGGTTGTGCAACAAAAATGTCGTCAACAATTTATTGGTGTGAAAACTGTAATGTTCCAATATATGAAAAGTTTTGCCCGAAATGCGGAAAGGAGGGGAAGTATGTCACAACGGATATACGCCCGGTTTTTCCAGAAGAGAATGCATTGATATCAATTATTTTAAAAAATGATCCAGTAAAATATCAGAAATCATCTGTTTGGTGTGGAAATGGTGTATACATTATTGACGGGAAAAAGGTACGTTTGTCTGTATCGAAAGTAAATGCATTGCCGATAGAAGAGATTAAATTAATAAAAGAAAAATATGATGCATTTGCAAATGAAATAAAATACGATTTTTTTGATCAGCATATTAAAAACTTTGTGGAAGCAAATAAAGACAGATATAACTATATTACAGAAGAGGCTGTCAGTTTTATACAGAAATATGAAAATAAATATGCCATAGAAGATATGATGGTATCATTTAGTGGGGGAAAAGATTCTACAGTTACCTCTCATTTAGTTAATAGAGCATTGGGAACGAACAAAGTTCTTCATGTTTTTGGTGATACTACATTGGAGTTCCCATATACCTTAGAGTATAAAAAAAGATTTAATAAAAATGAAGAATCACAAGGGGTTAGGGTTTTAACTGCGAAGAACAGAGAAAAAAACTTTGAACAATTGTGTGATGTGGTAGGACCACCGAGTCGTGTTATGAGGTGGTGCTGTACGGTTTTTAAAACAGGTGCAATCCAAAAAACAATTGCATCTGCGTTTAAAGACAAAAAAAACATTTTAAGTTTTCAGGGAATCCGAAGAAGTGAATCTTTGAGCAGAAGCAAATATGAAAGAGAAAGTGAAAGTCCAAAGATTTCGAAGCAAACAGTTGCGTCACCAATTATTAACTGGATTGATTTTGATGTCTGGCTATATATTTTGACAACAAAGATTGATTTTAACTATGCATATAGACTTGGTTGGACAAGAGTAGGATGTTGGTGTTGTCCAAATAATGGCGGGTGGTCAGAGTTCCTTGCAAAAATTCATATGTATGATCAATATGAGCATTGGCATAGTTTATTAGTAAATTTTGCACAGAAAATTGGAAAGCCTGATCCGGAAGAATATATAAATGAAGGCGGATGGAAGGCAAGACAAGGGGGGAATGGACTTGAAGCAGCACAAACTTCTGTAGTTTCATTCGAACCGTGTGCTACCGATGATAAGGCTTTCAATTATGAACTTCAACGACCTATTACAGAAGAACTATATGAGCTTTTTAAACCATTTGGTTATATTAATAAGGAACTTGGAAATAAACGTCTTGGTGAAGTTTACGTGATGAACAAAGCTGGGAAAGTGCTATTAGTTCTTCAGGGAAGATTAGGAAGCACAAAACTTAAAGTTACAATTAAGGATGTTCATATAGCAAAGGCAAAAACGCTTTCTGGAGCTGAAGGAAAGATACAATGTCAGCTTACAAAATATCAGATGTGTCTTGGATGTAAAGCTTGTGAAAGTGTTTGCAAATATGATGCGATTAGCGTTAAAGATGATGGCACAGGTAAGATTACGTACTCAATTGACACAGATAAATGCAGAAGATGTACGGAATGTGTGAGCCATTTTAATGCGGGATGTTATATGAGAAAAGTATTATGCATAAAGAGGACATAACATGACTAAAAATAAAGTGAAATTGAGACTGCAAGGACATGAAAAATTTGCATTAAGAGAAGGGTGGATTAATAAAGGATTAATGCTTATTCCAAAGGATTCAAGCATATTTTCAAAGCAGGACGCACCAGATGTATTTGGCATTGGAAATAATATGGTTAAGTCTCTTCGTTACTGGATGCGTGCATTTGGGTTAATAATTGAAGGTGGATCTGCTGGTGTTTCGCTTTCTCCGATGGGAAGATTGATTGCAAAATATGATCCATATATTGAAAATCCGTATACGTTATGGCTCATGCATTCTTATATTGCAAAAAATAAAGAAGAAGCAACAGCATGGTATATGTATTTTAATCGTTGTGATGCAAATGATTTAGAAAAAAGTCAAATATATTCTATTTTATTGAGAGAGATTACACAGTATGCGTCGGGGCAAAAGTTTTCAGAAAAATCATTAAGTAACGATATTGATGTTCTGCTAAATATGTATAGCAAAAATAAGATAAAATCTGATCCAGAAGAGAAAAATATTTCTCCATTTTCACAGTTGGCATTGATAAAAAATGTGGATGGAAAGTATACAAAGAAACATCCAGACAGAAGAATTTTTTCTGAATTTGTAGTTCTTTATGAGTTAGAACAAATGTTAGAAGGAAGAGATGGTCTTTCTATTGAAGAGATAGTAAGTGGTGAGAATGGGTTAGCTAAAATATATAATTTGACAAGTGTTATGGCAAATGAATATTTTGATCGATTAGATGCTATTGGTTATATCAGAGTTGTAAGAACAGCAGGACTGGATATGATTTATCCCGTAAAAATGAGTAGAGCATTAAATGTAGCAGAAGAATATTACAGAAATTGCTAGTAGGTGAAAAAATGGGAAAAGTTAATTCTTTAAAAGATATTATTAGTTTTAATAGTAATTTTAAAACTGCAATAAATTTATATTTGAGTCTTAATAAGACGGATAAGGTATTAAGTTATATACCAACCATGTCTTCGGTACATTTTTTGGGAGAATATGCTCAATCTGTATTAACAAACAAAGAACAGGCAACTTTATTAGTTGGACCTTATGGAAAAGGTAAATCTCATTTGTTATTAGTATTGCTTGCAGTGTTATCTCTTGAAAGAAATTCTGAGAATACAAAAGTTATTAATCAGTTGGTAAAGAAGATCAGTGCGGTTGAAAAAGTTGGTATAACAGTAGGTGAAGAAATTAGTGCAATTTGGGGTAAAAAGAAATTTTTACCTGTATTGATAAGCGATACAACAGGTGATTTAACACAAGCTTTTTTATATGGTTTAAATGATGCAATGAAGAGGGCACAGTTAGAAGATTTAGTTCCGGATACGTATTATTCAATTGCATTAGAAAGAATGAATGATTGGAAACAAAATTATCCAGATACTTTTGCATCTTTTGAAAAGGAAGTTGTTAAGTATGGAAAGACAGTTGCGGAGCTTGAAGCTGGATTAAAAATGTATTCAAAAGATTCACTAACTATATTTAAAAAAATTTATCCTGGTTTAACTGCAGGGAGTGAATTTAATCCTATGGTAGTGTCAGAGGTTCTGCCTTTATACAAGAGCATTAGCGAGAAACTTGTAGAAGATTACGATTATAGTGGTATTTATATCGTGTTTGACGAGTTCAGTAAATTTATTGAGAGTCAAATTGGTGTTGCTGTGGGATCAAATATGAAGTTACTTCAGGATATATGTGAGTTGGCTACAGATTCTCAAAATGCACAGATTTACTTTACCATGGTTGCACACAAAAGTATCAAGGAATATGGACGGTATCTTTCATCAGATATTATTAATTCGTTTACAGGTATTGAAGGAAGAATTATAGAAAAGACTTTTGTAACTTCTGAAAAAAATAATTTTGAATTGATAAAAAATGCAATCGTTAAAGATGAAAGCTTGTTAAAGAAAATTCCAGGTCATGAAAACTTTTTTAGTGAAAAAGTACTTAAAGAGTATTATGAAGTACCCGCTTTTAGAAGTAAATTTCCGGAACCGGAGTTTAAAAATATTATTTTGAAGGGATGTTATCCATTAAATCCAATAGCGGCTTATTTGTTGCTTAATATCAGCGAAAAAGTAGCACAGAACGAGAGAACATTATTTACTTTTATTTCAAATGATGAACCTAATAGTATGGCGAGATTCGTCTCTGAGCATACTGCTGACAAGGAGTGGAGTATAGGGGCAGATCTTATATATGATTACTTTAGTACTCTGTTTAAGAAGGAAGTTTCAAATGATTATGTTCACAATGTTTGGCTAAGTGCAGAATATGCTATCGATAAATGCGATACGGATGATCAAAAAAAGCTCATTAAGGCATTGGCTATTATTTTGATTACTAAAAACGAAGATGAGTTACCGGCAACCGATAAATATCTTAAATTAAGTGTTAATGCGGTTGATGCAACACAAGCGATAGACGAATTAATACAGAAAAATTTTATTTACAAGAAAGCGATAGATGGACAATATACATTTAAAACACAAGCAGGCTCACAACTGCGAAAAGAGATTAAGCGCCAACGAGAACTTAAGGGGGATAATGTAAATTATGGACAGGCATTATTAGATGTTACTGGAAAGTATTATGTTGTTCCAAGAAAGTACAATACGGTACATATGATGACACGTTATTTTACGAATCAATTTATGAGAGTTGAAGATTTCTTGAATATTGATTCGGCAGAGGCAATGCTTGCGGATTGTTCAGGGGACGGAAAGGTTATTACACTATATAGCTTTGAAAAAGTACAACAGCAACAAGTGAGAAAACATTTGTTTCAATTGGGGGATCAAAGAATTGTGGTTGTTTGTCCAAAACAAGCAATTAAAGTTTCTAAACAGTTAAAGGATTATGAAATAATACAGGAGTTAACTACAAATTCACTTTTTGTTGGGAACAATGAAATTCTTAAAAGAGAATTGCCAATTTTAATTGAGGATCTTACAAGAGAGATTGAAATTTTAATAAGTGCTATATATGAAGATGATGGAGAAACAAAAGTTTTTTCAATTGATGGAGATGATATTGTAGCAGATAAGACGGGCAGTGAAGAAGCAGTAGTTAATAGATGTTGTGAGAGTGTATATTATAAAACCCCTATCATAAATAATGAATTGGTTAATCGGTCTTATATTGGAACAGCACAGACAAAGAAAGCTCGCTTAAATATTATACGTGCAATCTTAACGCATACGGATACAGAGGATTTTTATAGGGGATCTAACCAGGAGGCAACGGTATATAGATCTTTATTTTGTGTACCTGAGGTCTTAACAAATAAGATGAAACCAAATCTTAAGAGTGCATTAAAAGAAATAAATAAGTTTATTGATTCATGTTCGAATAAAAAGAAATCAATGGTGGGTCTGATGAACAAGCTTATGTCTGCACCATATGGTATGAGAGCAGGAATAATTCCTTTTTATGTTGCTTATATTTTTGCAAATAGACGAGAAGATATAATTGTTTATTTTGCGAATAAGGAAATACAATTAGACGCAGATATTGTTGTAAATATGTGTGAACAGGCGGATGATTACGCAATTTATATATCGAAAGAGGATCTGCAAAAAGAAAAATATATTAGAGAATTAAATGAATTATTTGATGTTGCTGATAATAGAAATTTATCTGAAAATCGAATCAAAAATATTTTTATTTGTATGCAAAGATGGTTTAGAGCATTACCACAAGTTTCACGGAACATGATGAATTTGAATCAGTATGTGGGATCAGAAAATTTAGCAAAAGCAATGAAAGATATAAAAAAAGTATTGCAGAAAGTGGAATTTAATCCGTTTGAAAGTCTATTTGTCGAGTTGCCAGATAAATTTGATGCAAAATCATATGAAGAAACATTTAAAAAAATGGACGAATGTAAAACTTATTTTGATGATTATTTTGAATGGGTTCAGGAAGAAACGGTATCTAAGATTTATGATGTGTGGGGAGGAAGAAAGAAAGAGGATTTATTTCACACATTGATGGAATGGTATGATAATCAAAGTAAGAGTGCAAAACAGGGGTTGTACGATGGAAGAATGACCAATTTTATGTCAACGATTGAAGAGTTAGATGTTTATAATGATCGTGAGGTGGCAAAAAAAATTGTTAAGGCGGCAACCGATGTATATATTGAAAATTGGAATACAGGATCTTTAGAAGATTTTGCAGATGAATTGAGGAAACTCAAGGAAGAAATTGAGAATACAAAGAATGAAACTTCCGCTGGAGAAATGACATTAGTATTCACAAAAAGAAATGGCGATTTGTTTGAAAAAACATATAATCGCGCTGATGAAACCACCGGTGGGGTTCTTAAGAACATTATTGAGGATGCATTGGAAGAATATGATGATTTAAGTGTTAATGATAGGGTATCTATTCTTTTAGATATGATAGAGAGAATAACAAAGTAGAGGCAAAAATATGGTTTATCTAGATAATGCTGCAACAACATTTCCTAAACCGGAAGTGGTATATCAAGCTATGGACAAAATGAATAGAGAGGGTGCGGTTAATGCCGGACGTGGTTCTTATAAATTAGCTCGGGATGCAAGCAAACTTATAGGAGAAACAAAGGATATGTTACGCAGATTAGTCCACGTAGATATTTCAGCGGCAGTAGTTTTCAGTCCATCTGTAACGATTGCAATGAATCAGATTGTTAATGGGTTGCAGATAGGAGAACGAGCAGTTGTGTATGTATCCCCATACGAGCATAATGCTGTGGCTAGGAGCATTCATGAATTAGAAAAAAAGAAAAATTTGATTATTAAAGAGATTCCGTTGAATTCAGATTTAGAAATTGATTTGGAAAAAATGAAGTATGAATTTACTAAGGACAAGCCTGATGCTATATTTTGTACACATGTGAGTAATGTTACAGGCTATATTTTGCCGGTTAAAAAAATATTTGAGGAGGCAAAAAAATATGGAAGTATTACGGTTTTAGATGCAGCGCAATCTATGGGACTTGTTCAGATACGAGCTGATTTAATGCAAGTGGATTTGATAGCTTTTGCCGGACATAAAACACTTTATGGTCCTTTGGGAATAGGAGGATTTATTAACGTATCGGGGGTACCATTAGATATTTTTATTAGTGGTGGAACAGGAAGTGATTCTCTTAATCTTGAAATGCCATCTGGAAAAGAGACACGTTATGAGTCGGCTAGTTGCAATATTGTTGCGGTGGCTGGACTTAATGCTGCATTAAAAGTCATTGATCCGGATGTAGGTATGAAACATGAGAAGAAATTAGGAAACTACTTAATTGAAAAATTATCTGAGATTAAAACGGTTAAAATGTATATTCCTAAGGATAGACAAGCACATGTTGGAATTGTTTCATTTGTAGTGGATGGATATACATCGGAAGATGTAGGAATGATTCTTGATGAGGATTTTGATATTGCTGTAAGAACGGGATATCATTGTGCACCATTTATACATAAGTATTTGAAGGATGAAAATACGTTAGGCACGGTTCGAGTTGGATTAGGGCAATATACAACACGGAAAGAGGTTGACAAGTTATTTAATGCAGTTATAAATATATTAGGAGAAGATTAATGAATAAATTAGAATACTACATGTATAATTTTAATCCTGTAGAACTAAAAAAATTTTTGGGTGAAAATTTGGCAGAGTTATTAGTTGAGTGGCTTCCAGAAAATGAACAATTATATTCTGAAGAAAATCTGATTAATATGATTCAGTCTGTATATGGCAATAAAATTTTGGAAAATCAGGAATTTCGTACTAGACTATATAAATCATTTGAACCACAGAAAATAATGGATTATGCAGTTTTTTTACCAGAAGAAACTGAAGATATTTCAACAATTATAGAATTTATGTCAAATAATCCTTGGGGGAAAAATGATTTATCTTTTAAAATTTTAGATGATTTAGATATATCTCATAAATATTTTGATAAGGAAGAGGATGATAGGAAAGCTATCGAGACAGTATGCACATTTGAAAGATTTTATGAATTATTGGATTACCAATTTATTATCAGACAGAAAATATTAACATATATTAATTCAAACAATGATGTGACGAAAATGCTTGTGAGAATGCCGACAGGAACTGGTAAGACAAAGACGGCCATGCACACAATAATTAACCAATTTGTTTTCGAACAGAAGAAAAATGGAATGATTATTTGGATTGCACATACGAAAGAATTGTTAGATCAAGCGTATGATACATTTTGCAATGTTTGGAGACACATTGGTTCTGGGAATGTACAAACCTATAAGCTTTGGGATAAATTTAATGTAAATGTAAGTGATTTGATGGATGGGTTTCTTTTTATTGGAATACAAAAATTGATATCAATTACAAAAAATAACCCCAAATTATTTGATGAAATAACTAAACGAGGAAGAATTGTTGTGGTAGATGAAGCACACAGAGCTGGGGCGACTGAAACTAAAAAAGCAATAAATGGGTTAATGACTTATGCAGGAAAAAGCAAATCGTTAATTGGGTTAACGGCTACTCCAGGAAGAACTGGTGATATAGATAATGAATTATTTAGGGCAATGTTTGATAATAAAATTATAGATATAGATATTTCTATTCTAAATCAGCTGAATTTGTCTAAATCAGAAGCTGATAATATTGCTTTAGAAAGTGATGTTATCAAATATTTTCAAGATAGAGGTATTCTTTCTAAATTGAAAAGAACGCCATTAAAATATGGAGAGTTAGATGTAAATGAAATTGAAGTATTAAAGATTCATATGACTAGTAATGGATATAGAGATGTATCGGAGGAATTCTTAAAAAAGATAGCAATTAATAAGCGTAGAAATACCGTTATTGTAAATAAACTGATTGACTTAAATAATGAACATGTTCCGACGATTGTATTTGCATGTTCAGTAGAGCATGGAAAAATGTTGTCTGCTGCACTAACAATGCATGGAATAAAAAATGGTCGTGTATTTGGAGATATGGATCCGGTTGAAAGAAGAAATATTATTTCAAGGTTTAAGAACAGAAATGATAATTTGAATATATTAGTTAATTACGAAGTGTTGACTACGGGATTTGATGCAACGAATATACAATGTGTCTTTATAACAAGACCTACAAATTCGGTAGTGCTTTATAGTCAAATGCTTGGGAGAGGCCTGCGTGGACCACAGATGGGAGGAAATGAATATTGTGAGTTGGTTGATATAGAGGATAATCTTGAACGTTATACAAATGAATCTCAAGCATTTAATTATTTCAGTGATTATTGGGAATAGGAGGAATAAAAATGGAAAAAAACATAGCTGTATTAGCTCAAGGAATGGATATTATAAATATAAGTGACTATGGGGATGCATTAAGAAATTCGGGATATAAGGACATTGAAAGTGCTATGGCAGAGATAGTAGACAATTCTATTCAAGCAAAAGCAAAAAATGTATTGGTTATAATTAAAGATAGGGTTCCATCTTGGGGGAAAAAGAGTCAGGTATATGAAGTGGCTTTTTTAGATGATGGAACAGGAATGACACCTGAATGGGTACAGGGCTGTCTTAGATTTGGTAACGGAACAAGGCGAACGGCTAAAGGAATAGGTAAATTTGGTGTAGGGTTACCGCAATCATCTTTATATGCATGTCCTAGAGTAGAAGTGTATTCTTGGCAAAATGGAATAGAAAATTGTTATAGTGCGTTTCTAGATATTGAAAAGATTTCAAAAGGAGAACAATTAAAAATTGAACCAGCTGAAAAGAAGACTATTCCAGATGAGTATAAGAAATATTTTAAAAATGGATTAAAATTGTGTGATTCAGAGTTTAACTTTGCTGATCATGGAACATTGGTTCTTTGGAGACAATGTGATAATGTTGTTCCTAGTACGGTGAATGCTCTGTTTAAGAGATTAGGATTTTCGTTTGGTAAAAAATATAGACATTTAATTGGTGATGAAAAATCTAATATTTATCTGATTCATGACACCAAAGACCAATATAATGAAAAAGTATTACCAAATGATCCTTTATTTTTAATGAAAAATAATATTGTCTTAGGAGATCCAAATGATCCTGAAAAATTACAACGAAAAAAGTTTGCGCCAGGGTCTGAACCGATTTTTGAACCATATAAAACTGAATTTTGTCCAGATGGAATTGTAAAAAAGAAAATCAGGTATTGGGATAGAGAAACAAAAACGGCAAAAGAGGGAACGGTAACTATCACGTTCTCTATAGTAAAAGAGAAGTTTTATGATATTGAGCATATGCCTAATCCAACACCTGGCAATACTGATATGGGAAAATATGTAGGTCAGCTTGAGGGGATTTCTATTGTGAGAGAAGGTAGAGAAATTGATTTTGGAGAATTTGGATTTTATAGTGATAAAAATAGTCCGGAGCATAGATGGTGGGGATGCGAAATATCATTTGACAGAGAATTAGATCAGGTTTTTAAAGTTGCAAACAATAAACAGCATGTAGAATTGATTAAGCTTGAGGGAGCTGATTATGAGGAAGAAGATTTTAAGCCAGTTTGGCTACAACTTGAAAATATAATAACGAGTAAGATTTCTGATATGAAAAAACGTAATAAGGCTTTGAGAAAAGGTGTTAATTCTGGTTCAAATCCATCAAAGCCGGTAGAAGATACAGTTAACAAGGTTGAGGAAGGTTCTAATGTCACAACTGAAAGTGCAGAGATAAGACAAACAAAGACAGAAGAAGAATTAAAAAAAACAGCAGAGGAAATTCTTCAAGAAAGAGGAAACGAGACTCCAGCAGAAGAGGATACAAAACAAATTTTATTGCAAAAAGTAGTTATTCGGGAAGAGGATGTTTCAAAATACACAAATAACTTGTTTATGTTGAGCGTAGATACTGGTATTTGTATTTGTACTATAAATATAGGAAGTCTCTATTATGATCATTATGTGACTAATATGAATGATGAATCAAAGTTGGCATTTGAGTTACTTTTAGCATCGTTTGTAAGGACTGTTGATGAAGCTGCACCAGAAAAAAGAACTGTTTATAAGAATTTGATGAGTGAGTGGAATTACAAATTAAATACATATTTATCGAAATTTTTGGGAATAGATGATTGAAGGTGTTAAAATGGCTATTTTATTTTCAAATGCAATACTTGATTCTGTGAAACGGGAACTTCAGAATGCAACAGATTCTGTTCAAATCATTACAGCTTATTGTAAAGATAGTTCACTTAAGTATTTGAATAGATACATAAGGGATTCGGTAACAAATAAAAGACTTCTTGTTCGATTCCGAATGGACGATATCATAAAAGGGAGTACTGATTTTTCAATATTGGAAAATGGAATAGATACAGGTTGGGATGTGTATATTCGCTTTGATTTACATGCTAAGACTTATGTTGTAGATAACAAGCGTTGTTTTATTGGAAGTGCAAATGCGACAAATTCTGGGTTAAGTATTGGAAGACGTGGTAATATAGAGATGGCAACACTTATTGATGTTGAGATGGAAGATATAGAAAGGATAGGAAAACTTTTTGACGATGCCATTTATATAGATAGACAACTTCTTGAAAGAATGCAAGAACAATTAGAAGTTGTCAGAAATAGTGGTAGAAGAGAACATTATAGTTGGGATAAATCAATAATTACATTGTTCAATCCTCACATAGATACCTTATTTTCGTATGAATTGCCAGAAGATTTTTCGCTTCATAAAGGTGAATATTTGTCTTTTATGGATGAAACCTTTACTGGGGATGTTAATAAAATTAAAGAAACATTTCGGTTCAGCAATTCATATTTATGGCTTATAACAACATTAAAAGAAAATGAAGGTTGTATGTATTTTGGAGCATTATCAGAAAAATTACATTATGTGATGATTTCTGATCCTAAACCGTATAGGAGAGATATAAAACATATGTTAGAAAATTTGTTAAGATTATGTGAGCAGTTAGAGATGGAAGAAATTGTGATAGATAGACCAAATTATTCACAAAGGATAAGGTTGGTATAAAATATGTGTAGGGAGAAGAAAGAATGAGCTCATACCAAGAAATTTATAAAGATATAAACAAAAAATTTGGAGAAATTATTAGAATTAGTTTAGACGGTGCAAATGAAAAAAAATATGCAAACCTAGAAGCTTATTATGATGATTATTTGAAGTGGGTTCGGTTTACTTCTGGGGAAAATGAAAGACTAATTTTTGAGGAAGCAAACTCAGAATATAGGACAATGTTGCTTTTCTTATGCATGGGCTTATATAAAAATGCGTATATGTCTTTAAGAGGATATCTTGAATTGACATTATTTGGAATTGAGTTATCATCATCTGATTTTGAATTTAGACTGTGGAAAGAAGGAAGTAAAGATGTTCATTGGTCGGAAATAATTGATTGTGATAAAGGAATATTTAGTAAACAATATGTAGAAGCATATAACAAAACGTTAGTTGGGGAAAGGGAAAAGGCTTGTCAAGTTGCAAAAGAACAGTATAGGAAATGTTCCGAATATATACATAGCGGTTACAAAGTGATAAAAGAAGGCATTGATGTAGCTTTTGAACAGAATACATTTAATGAATTCTGTTCAAGCGTTAAGCAAATAAACAGAATAATAACATATGTTTTTTGCGTTCGATATAAAGAAAAAATATTGATACCGGAAATTAAAGAACAATTACAAGATAGTATACTTGATGAATTAAGCGACATTAGAGAGGTACATGAATTTTTACAGTAGGAGATGAGTGATTATGAATTTTGTAATAAGAACAGAAGAAATGAATTCAGAAGATATTTTAAAGTACTATGTCCCAACAGAAGATGATAGCGCAATTTTGAATAAATTAAAATCTAAGACTCCGATTATTTTAGTTGGTAGTCGAGGTATGGGAAAGTCTTTTTTATTTAAAGTTTCACAGATGAGCATAGAGGAAGAACAATCCGAAAATATTATACCTGTATTTGTGACTTTTAGAAGTGCACCAATGTTACAGACAGCAAATGAAATGCAGTTTCAGGAATGGATGTTAAATCGGGTGTGTACAAGTTTGCTTAGAACATTAAAACAAAAAGGATATTTAGTAAATAATAATTGGTCATTTTCAGGAATGGAGAATCAAGAATTTGATGAAGATAGTTGGCCAAAAAAATTGCAGGAAGTAAATAAACAATTTGAAAATTCTTGGAAAAAGCCGGGAAAAGAAATTGATGTGTCTGATATGCCAACTATTGATGATTTACTTGAACTTGTAGAGGATATATGTATGCAGAGTGATATAGACCGATTTATTGTATATATTGATGAAGCAGCACATGTTTTTATACCAAAACAACAAATTCAATTTTTTTCCTTATTTAGAGAGCTAAGATCTCCATATTTAAAATGTAATGCATCTGTATATCCAGGGGTAACATTTTATGGAAAAACTTTTGATAAAACACATGATGCTGAATTTATAAATTTAAACAGAAGTATTACAAGTGCAGATTATGTAGACAAGATGAAAGAAATGGTATTAAAACAAGTTGATGATGCTGGATTTAAGAAGATGCTACAAACAAATGGTAATAATTTTACTGTTTTGACATATGCGGCAGGGGGAAATCCGCGTATCCTTTTAAGAAGTATTGAGCAATTACAAAATTTAAAATCAGATACTGTAAATAAATTAATTCGAGAATTTTATAGAGAAGAAATATGGGCGGAACATTCCGGATTAGTAGATAAGTATCCTAGAAATGCAAAATATATTGATTGGGGAAGAAACTTTGTGGAAGATATTGTTCTTCCAGAGATAAAAAATAAAAATGAACGCTTGATAGAGAAACAAGAGTCAACAGTATATTTCTGGGTTGACAGAAATGCACCAGAAGCAGTAAAAGAAGCATTACGAATTTTGGAATATACTGGACTTATTAAGCAACAGGCTTCAGGTGTAAAAGCTACAGGTAGTGTAATCGGAACAAGATATGAAGTTAATTTAGGGTGTCTTTTATCACAAGAGGCATCACCAGTTGCGAAATGTGATGATATAGTCTCAAAATTAACTGTGAGAAAGTTAAATGAATATGGGGCAAACAGTAAATTTTTTGAAGATATAAAAAATTTTGATATAAAGGATGATTTAGAAAACTCATCAGAAGATTTAAACTCTTTGATATCAAATTCAATTGATATTTTACAACTTACACAATGGCAGAAATCTAATCTAAAATCCATAGGTGTATATACAATTAAAGATTTATTGTTAATTGAAGAAAAAGATTTAAGAAAGATATATTATGTTGGGGAATATAAATCTAGACATATGAAAAATGTGGCTTTAGCAGCAATGTTTGAATATCTATATTAGATATTTGTGGAACATATGAAAGATGCGATAGAATATCGAACGATGGATTATTATCAGAGAAGATATCGGGAGCAGGAATAATGTTTTTTAAAGAAGATATATAATGTTGAATAAGACAAGTATATATTTAGCATACATAAAGAAGGAGATCACCATGAACCTGTTAAAAAAGAAACACATCCGGTACTCATACGATAAGTAAAACAAGAAGCTAGTCATCAAAGCTAGCATTTGCAATGGAGAACAGGTGATTTCTATGGAACAACGGAGACAATTGAATTACATTACTGATGATCGCACACTTTATCGAACACTTTTTTTGATTATCGGATACAAAGTGTTCGATAATTGACCGGTTGTGACTATTTATGGAACACTTATTTGGAAATAAAAATCACATTATTAGATAAATATCAGGAGGCTTACATCATGGAACGAGTAGAAAAATTCTTAAAAGAAGCAGAAACATATTATTTAGCAACCGTAGAAGGCGACCAGCCAAGAGTCAGACCTTTTGGTACAGCCCACATTTTTGAGGGGAAACTTTATATTCAGACAGGTAAGGTGAAAGAGGTATCAAAACAGATTCATGCAAATCCAAAGGTAGAAATCTGTGCATTTAAAAATGGAGAGTGGCTTCGTGTAGCAGGAGAACTTGTGGAAGATGACAGAAGAGAAGCCAGACAGTCGATGCTTGATGCTTACCCATCATTACAGAAGATGTATTCAGCAGACGATGGAAACACAGAGGTATTTTATTTTAAAAATGCTACAGCAACATTTTCGTCATTTACGCATGATCCGGAAGTAGTGAAGTTCTGATGACAAAGGACGAGTGGTACAGGCAGTTGTTCGAGAGACTGGACAATTCCAAATTTCGAAGCAGCTTTCATTTGAAGCAGAAAGACATAGATTACATAAACCAAAAGGGACTTGATACGATCAGACAACATGCAAAGGACTTTATTGCAAAGAGAGAAGCTCCCGCATTTATAGCAAATGATGGCAAACAGACTCCTATGAGGGGCCATCCGGTATTTATTGCCCAACATGCAACTGCAACATGCTGCAGAGAGTGTATCCGGAAGTGGCACAAAATGCAGCCGGGCAGGGAACTGAGTCAGGTGCAGCAGGATTATCTTGTAGATATAATTATGACATGGATTCAAAAAGAACTGGAAAGGCAGAAAAAGAAATTATGAAATTGAAAAATGTTTTGATAGTGGTTGATGATATGGAAGAATCTATTCGTTTTTATAAAGAAATGTTTGGATTGCAGGTGATTATGAAGCAGGAAGGAAATGTAATATTATCGGAAGGACTTGTATTACAGGATGCAAAATTATGGGCGGATGTGATTGGAGGATATACAACACCGTTCAATAACACGACGGAACTGTACTTTGAAGATAATGATGTTGAAGGACTGGTAGATAAACTTACTTCAAGTGATATTTTTGTGAGGTTTCAGACGGAATTGACAGTGCTGGCCGGGGAACAAAAGATGGTAAGATTTTATGATCCGTCGGGAAATCTTATAGAAGTGCGTACACCAGTGAATCGTAGATGATATAAAGTAGATTTGAGGAGAAAAATGCAGATATTTGTAGATGCAGATGCGTGTCCTGTAGTAGGCATTGTAGAAGAAATAGCAGAGAAATATAGTATTCCAGCCACATTGCTGTGTGATACGAATCACGTATTATATTCAGACTATAGCGAAGTGATCGTAGTTGGTGCAGGAGCAGATGCTGTAGATTACAAGCTGATTAGCATTTGTCATAAAGGGGATGTCGTAGTATCTCAGGATTATGGTGTCGCTGCTATGGCACTTGGAAAAGAAGCGTATGCCATTCACCAATCCGGTAAGTGGTACACAAATGAAAATATTGACCAGATGCTTATGGAGCGGCATCTTAACAAGAAGGCAAGACGCAGCTCGCATAAGAATCATATGAAGGGACCAAGAAAGCGTACAGAGGAAGATGATGTACGCTTTGCTCAGTCTTTTGAAAAACTCATACAGATGGCAAAAGCAAAAGAAGGTGCTCAGAGTGGGATTATTTAAGAAAAAGACAGTTATAAAGACTTATGATAAAGAAAACAAGAAGCCGGTAATTAAGGCAAGCATCTGTAACGGTGAGCAGGTTGCCGGTTTTAAGGACATCCATACAGGTAAGATCGAAGAGGTTATGCTGATTAAAAGTCAGGCAGATCTTGATGAATTCAAGAAAATGTATGGAATAGATGGTGAGATAGAAAAGGAGTATTGATATGAGCATATTAGGAAACATACTTTGGAAAGCAGTTTTTCAAAATTGCAAAATTATCCCTGATGCCATTTGGCGCAGAGGTAATTTGACCGGCAGGAGAGCATTTTTTGTGAGTTTAAAAGAATAGGCAGGAAAGATGTGTGACATAACAAGGTTACAGATGGATGAGAAAGGAAAACACGATGAACATATATGATGAATTGGAAAATTTAAAAGTCAGGGCTCGCTCCAATCCGGAACTTGCGCAGGCGTTGTTAGCCACGCGGGAAATGAAAAATCCGGTTTCCGCATTCTGTCGTATTGCACAGGAGCATGGATGCACCTTTTCCGCTATGGATCTGGTCTCTGCCGGTGAGGATTCTTACGCAGCAATGCGTCGCTCCACGAATGGAGGCGGCGAGAATTCGCCGCTGTTGCAGGGAGAGGATGATCTGTACGAGATGTTTTTAATTGAATTGATGTAAAATTGAGAGATAATGAAATAAATTACGATTACGAAGGATGGAAAAATACATTTTGTATTTATTTTTCTGTCCTTTTGTGTTATATTGGAAGCAAAGATGGAGGGATACCAGGATGAAGGATATCTATTTAACAAATTATTCTGTTAATGGAATCAAGACATTGGATAAAACGGTTTCATTGTCTTTTTATAAGAAAACAATCAATAAGGAACCGGATACGCAGGAATATAATATTAAGGGAATTTATGGAATGAATGGGTCTGGAAAATCGGGGATCGTGACTTCTGTGGAAATTTTGCGCAATCTTATCATTGATACAGGATATTTGAATAATCCGGTTGCACAGAAACATTTGGATGCTATTGTCAATAAGAAAGTTGGGGAACTTTCGATAGAAGCAGAGTTTATCGCAAAGAGTGGTGCACAGTTGCTTCTTTTTCAGTATGGAATCACCTTGTCTAAAAATAAGGCAGGTAAATTTACAATAACACACGAATGTTTAAAAGAAAAAAATGCGACATCAAAGAACAGTTCTCTGGAAATCATTTATGAAATCTGTGATGGTGAAATCATTTTTATGTATGGTTTGGAGGAAGAAAATGGTTTTGTGATTGAAATTAGAAATAAGACGATGAATTTGTTGACCACGGGATCTGCATGTGCATTGATTTATGTAAATATGTTATACTCAGGGGACGGTAATTATTCCTTTTATAGAGAGGATAAAGTTGCACGGGTAATAATGAATGCTATCAGTGTGCTGTTTTCATTTGGACATAAGCTGCATGTGTATTTAGATGAGTCAGATGATCATAAACCATATATGATACAAAATACCATTCTCTCTTGTGACGATGTTGATTCGCAAAATGCAAAATTGTATTCGTTGATAGGTAATATTTTTGAGTTACAGAATGAAAACATAAATGTAATATTCAGTAACCGAAATATGATTGCAAAAACAAGGCTTGATAAATTTATAGAAACAATCAATAAATTATATGAATTTCTCCATATTTTTAAATCGGATCTGATGGGTATAGAGATTGATAAAAAAGAAAACGGCGATTTTTGGATGTGTGATTTGGTTATGGTGTATGATTCCTACAAGATTCATGCAGAATTTGAAAGTACCGGAATCAAAAAACTGATTAAATTATTTGTCTATGTAAGAGAAATGGTTCGTGGTGGAATTGTTTTTATTGATGAATTTGATTCGAACCTTCATGATGTTTATTTGTGTGCATTGTTGGAATATTTGATGGAATATGGAGAAGGACAGCTCTGTTTTACAACACATAATGTTGGACCGATGGATGTTCTGAAACAGCACAAGAAGTCAATAGACTTTTTGTCAGAGGATCATCAGATTTATCCATGGAAGACAAATGGCAACTATTCACCTTCAAAATTATACAGAAACGGTATGATAGAAGGTTCTCCGTTTAATGTAGATGCGATTGATTTTATCGGAGTTTTTGGTACAGGTGAGGAGGATGAATAGTGGGGAGTCAGTTTATTTTTGCTGTCGAGACGAACAAAAAATGTCAGTCCGACTGGATGTATATCAAGGACACGATTGAGCATTTTTATGCGTTTGATCGAACACAGGTAAAATTAAGTGTTGTATATATGGACGGACGGGGAAATTATAAGAAAAAGGAAAAAGATGTTCAAAATCTGATTTCACAATATAAGGCTGCTTCTAAGAGAAATCAATCCAGGGTAATATATTGTTTTGATTGTGATAATTTTGACACGAATGCAGAGGATGAAAATTTTCTGAAAAATGCAAAACAATATTGTGAAGAAAATGGATATAGATTTGTTTGGTTTTGCAGGGATATTGAGCAGGTATATATAGGAAAGCAGGTAGAGAAAAGTCAAAAACAAAAAGAAGCGGCGACATTTAAGGCGAAGAAGCTTATCATGGATGTGAATGCTGACAAATTGTTACAGCATCATTATCGCGTGAGCACGAGCAATTTTATGAAAATTATGGATCAATTTGATGAATTTACGCGAAAGTAGGATTATCCATGATTAGATGAGGATACAAAAAGACATGAAACCCAGAACACAAAAATCAATAGAATTATATAACACCCTCCTGAACCGTGGCTTTCCACAGGAGTTTTGTGAGCAGATTTCACTGAATCTGAACACAGACTGGACGGCACAGAGGATGCTTGGCTATTTGTCACATTACAGGAAACTTCCGATGGCGGAAATCGTGGACGAGATGCTGGCAATTCTAAGTGATCGGAACCGGATTATGCAGAAGCATGAATGGGAGAATACAAATGCGAAATGGAATGAATTTTTAAACCAGGGATTTCGAAAAGAGGATTGAAAAATAATATGAAAGAGGTTTTTTATGAGTTATTGGAAAAAATTTAAAAAAAAGTATATGGGGGATCGTGCGTTTTACCGCCATTATTTATTGCTGGCAGTGCCAATGATCCTGCAGAATGCCATCACGAATCTGGTCAGCTTTTTGGACAACATTATGGTGGGGCAGCTGGGAACGGAACAGATGTCCGGTGTTGCAATCGTAAACCAGCTGATTTTTGTGTACAATCTGGCAATTTTTGGAGCAGTGTCGGCGGCAAGTATTTTTGGTGCGCAGTATTTTGGCAATGGGGATCACAGGGGACATATGCATTCGTTCCGTTTTAAGCTTTATGCGACGCTACTTGTGTCAGGACTTACCATGTTGCTGCTGCTTACGAAGGGATCGGATCTGATTTCCCTGTATCTGACGGATACTGTGGGAAATGGAGCAACCGATGTGGCACTTCAATATGGAAAGCAGTATCTGGTGATTATGCTGGTGGGACTGGTTCCGTTTGCAGTGAACCAGGCATATGCCACCAATATAAAAGAAACGGGACAGACGCTCGTTCCGATGCTGGCAAGTTTTGTGGCGGTGGGAACCAATGCGGTGCTGGATTATCTGTTGATTTTTGGTGTGGGACCGTTTCCGGAACTTGGGGTGACAGGGGCGGCACTTGCCACTGTGATTGCCCGGTATGTGGAAGCGGTTATTGTTGTCTTCTGGGCACATAGAAACCGGGAGAAGAACCGGTATCTGGAAGGGGCTTATCGCGGATTTGGAATCCCGGTGAGCGAACTGAAAACGATACTGATCAAAGGGCTTCCCCTGATGTTCAATGAGGTTTTATGGGCGGCGGGCATGACCACCGTGACCCAGTGCTATTCTGTGCGTGGACTTGATGTGGTGGCAGGGCTGAATATTGCCACGACGATTACCAATTTGTTTAACATTGTCTATATACAGTTGGGAGCGTGTATCAGTATTGTTGTGGGACAGTATTTGGGAGCCGGAGAACTGGAAAAGGCAAAAGACGCAGACAACAAGATGATTGTTTTCAGTGTCTTCTGCTGTGTGATTATGGCAGCAATCATGTTTCTCGTGGGGGGATTTTTCCCTGATATTTACAATACGACAGCGGAAATTAAGGATCTGGCTACAAAGTTTATCGCCGTTTCTGCGCTGATTATGCCGTTTTGTTCGTTTAGTCATGCGTCTTATTTTACGCTTCGTTCCGGTGGAAAAACGATGGTTACGTTTTTATTTGATTCGGTGTTTACCTGGGTGGTTGTTGTGCCGGTTGCATTTTTGCTGGCACACGGCACGGGACTTGGAATTGTAAGTGTTTATTTTCTGGTACAGGTCACGGAGCTGATCAAGGTCGTGATTGGATACTGCATGGTACGAAGCAACGTCTGGGTGGTAAAAATGGTATAGGTGATCAGGGATCAGAAACTCATGCTACGGCATTATTTATAAACAATTGTTAAATGTTTGAAAAATATTTGGAAAATGGACAACTTTTGTGAAAGAATCGGTTATAATAATTTCATCTGAAAATTTAACGAAAAATACATAGGAAGCGGATGGAATTATTATCATGGAACAGGAAAACAGAGTCAGAATGGAACGAATTGCAGCAGATCCACAGTCCGGGCTGTCTGCAGAGCAGGTAAAAAGAAGGTTTGCACAGGGAGAAAACAACTATAAAGTAGAGTCTTCCACGTTGTCGGTTTCGGAAATTGTGCGTTCAAATGTCTGCACATATTTTAATCTTGTATTTGCTGTGATTGCGGTTTTGCTTGCTATTGTGGGTGCATGGTCGGATATGCTGTTTCTTCCGATTATTGTGGCAAATACCTGTATTGGTATTATCCAGGAGGTACACTCCAAAAAGGTGCTGGATAAATTATCCATTCTGAATGCACCGCATGCAGTTGTAATCCGTGACGGAAAGAGGCAGGAGATTCCGGCAGATCAGCTGGTGCTGGATGATATTGTGGAATTTTCGGCGGGAAGCCAGATTCCGGCGGATGCGAAAGTGGTATCCGGAGAACTGCAGGTGAACGAATCACTGATCACCGGAGAGTCGGATGAAATTGAAAAACGGGAGGGGGATTCCCTGCTTTCCGGAAGTTTTGTGGTATCCGGAAAGGCATGTGCACGTCTTGAGAAGGTCGGAAAAGATTCTTATATTTCAAAGCTGACCCTGCAGGCGACGAAAAGCAAAAAGGGAGAGCAGTCAGAAATGATCCGCTCCCTGAATTATCTGATCATGGTGATGGGAATTATTATCATCCCGATCGGGATTGCCCTGTTCGTGCAGTCGTTTATTTACAATGAGGGAACGTTTCATGACAGTATTACCGGTATGGTGGCGGCTATCATCGGAATGATTCCGGAGGGACTGTATCTGCTGACAAGTGTGGCACTTGCGGTTAGTTCCGTGCGGCTGGCACAGAAGAAGGTATTGATCCACGATATGAAATGTATTGAGACGCTGGCGAGAGTCAATGTTCTTTGTGTGGATAAAACAGGCACGATCACCGAGCCGGGGATGCATGTCTATGATTTTTCTGTTCTGGATGGGGCAGATCAGCTGGAAATTTCCCAGCTGCTGGCAGATTTTGTGGCAGCGCAGGAAAAAGACAATGCGACGATGGAAGCACTCAAAGCGCATTTCTCCAACGGAAGTGGTATGCGGGCAAGGGAAGTGTATTCGTTTTCTTCGGAAACGAAGTATTCCGGAGCCGTGATGAACGATGGGAAATCTTATGTGATCGGAGCACCGGAATTTGTTCTGCGGGGGCAGTTTGCCCAGTATCAGGAACAGATTGCCACCTACAGCAGCAAAGGCTACCGTGTGCTTGTATTTGCGCAATATGAAGGGATGCTTGACCGGAAACCGCTGACAGAGCCGGTACTTCCGCTTTGTTTTGTGATGCTTGCCAATCCGATCCGCAAAGGGGCAAAGGAAACCTTTACTTATTTTGCGGAAAATGATGTTGATATCAAGGTGATTTCCGGTGACAATCCGCTGACGGTTTCCGTCATTGCGGCAGAGGCGGGGATTGTGGGTGCGGAGCGTTTTGTCGATGCATCGACTCTGAAAGAAAAAGAAGATTATTATCGCGCGGTGGAAGAATATACGGTATTCGGCCGTGTGACCCCGAGCCAGAAGCGGATGCTGGTACAGGCACTGAAAGAACATAAAAAAACGGTTGCCATGACCGGAGATGGTGTAAATGATGTGCTGGCACTTAAAGATGCAGACTGCAGCGTGGCGATGGCCTCCGGCAGCGAAGCCGCTTCTAATGTGGCACAGCTGGTACTTTTAGATTCCGATTTTTCCAGAATGCCATCGGTGGTCGCAGAGGGACGCCGTGTGGTAAACAACATTGAGCGGACCGCCGCATTGTATATTGTAAAAAATATTTTCTCCATGCTGCTTGCCATTTTCTCCGTGATTCTGATGCTGGATTATCCACTGGAACCATCACAGGTATCGCTGATCAGTATGTTTACGATTGGTATTCCGTCGTTTGTTCTGGCACTGGAGCCGAATAAGGAGCTGATCCGCGGACATTTCCTGACCAACGTACTTGTGCGGGCACTTCCGGCAGGACTGACGGATTTTATCGTAGTAAGTGGTCTGGTGATTTTCTGCCGGGAATTTCAGGTAGATCTGGATTGTCTGTCTACATCATGTACCATTCTGGTTGCAATTGTTGGTTTTATGATTCTGCACCGCATTGCAAGACCGATGAATACCGGACATATTGTAATGCTGGTCGGCGTGATTGCAGGATGGATTCTTTGCATGCTGTTTGGCAGAAGTTTTTTCGGAATTACGGAAATTTCCAAACAGTGTGAAATGCTGATGGTAATTTTTGCAATTATTACGGAACCGGTTCTTCGGTATCTGAGCCTGATTGTTGAGTGGATTTCTGCGAGATGCCGCATGATCCATGCCCGTTTTTCGAGGGCGTAAAAGTGGGGCTGGTTCTTGCATGCATATAAGGAATCGTATATAATAAAAGACATACTAGTAGAAAAGCAGGTGTGGATGTGCAGAAGAGAATCAGGCAGATAGCCGCAGGAAAATTCGAATCGGATCAGCCTTCGCTTTCTATTTCGGACGAGGAACTGTTTCTTACGGTTACAGAAGGACAGGAATATACCGGGGAATTTGAGATTACCAGTGAAAACCATATTCCGGTGAGGGGCATTGTCTACTCCACCCACCCAAGGATGGAGTGCCTGACTCCCCAGTTTGAAGGCGAAAATATACGGATTCGGTATCAGTTTCATAGTAAGGGTCTCGTTGAGGGGCAGGAGGAAAAGGGTGCGTTTGTGATTCTTTGCAATCAGAGTGTACACAGCCTTTCTTTTTGTGTATCCATATCCCGTTTATATGCGCAGACTGCCACAGGTGCGATTCGCAGTCTTTCGGATTTTACGGCACTTGCAAAGGAAAACTGGCAGGAAGCATATCAGCTCTTTTATCACAAGAGTTTTCCCAATATTCTAAAAGCAAAAGAGACAAAAGAAAAGATGTACTATCAGGGGATTCTTGCGGCAAAACCATCGTCGCAGAATCTGGAAGAATTTTTGGTGGCAGCCGGCAGAAAAGAACAGATCCATTTTACAATTTCTGAGACAGACTGCCGGTTTGATGCGCTTACCGAAAGCCAGCAGCAGAAGATCGAAATCAAAAAGAGCGAATGGGGATATTTGGAACTTGCCATCACCTCCGATGCCGCGTTTGTACAGCCGGCACAGACGCAGATTACTTCGGAGGATTTTCTGGGGAGTACGTTTGTCCTGAAATACATCGTGGACTATGACCGGATGCATGCCGGAAACAATTATGCCAAAATTACTTTTTCCTCGGTATATGAGACAAAGGTTCTGGAGATTTATGCGCACAAAGGGGAAAAACAAAAGTCCAAAGAACAAAAAGAACATGCCAAAATCAGGGAATGTCAGTCCGGGCTGGTAGAACTGTATGAGGCATTCCGCCTGAAAAAAATTGTGACAGGTGTGTGGGCAAATGAGTCGGTAGAACGTTTAAACCAGCTGCATGCCATGCTTCCGGATCAGGTGAGGTATCCGCTGATGAAAGCACAGGCACTGGTGATCAATCACCAGAAACAGGAAGCGGAGTGGATTCTTGAGGAATTTAAACGGGAATGGCCCGATCACCATACACCGGAGTGGGGGTATTATCTTTATATTATGACACTTTTGGAACGGGAACCGGCATACGTGGACCGCATGACGCATGAGATTGAAATGATTTTTCATGAAAATCCGGATTCTGCTTTGTTATTCTGGATTCTTTCGTTTCTGGAAGAGGAATATTACAACAACAGTGCGCACAAACTGCGTGCAATTGCGCACTGGGTGATGAGTGGCTGTGTTTCCCCGTACCTGTATCTGGAGGCATACGATCTGATCAGCCATGACCCGTATCTGCTCACAAAACTGGGAAGATTTGAAGTGCGGATTCTGCGCTGGGCAATCCGTCATCAGGTTCTGACAAAGGAGCTTGCAGCACAGATTTTTGAAGTGGTGGAAATGAATCAGGGATTTCATCCGGTTCATTTTGAACTGATGCAGGCAGCTTACGGGACAGAGGAAAAACCGGAATATGTGGGACAGATCTGCAGTTACCTGATAAGAACCCAGCAGTTTGATACAAAATTTCACCACTGGTATGAAAAGGGAATCGGGCTTGAACTTCGGATTACCGGATTATACGAGGCTTATCTGATGTCACTGGATGAACGGGAGATTGCATCGGTTCCAAAAATTATCCGGATGTACTTTCAGTATGACAGTAATCTTCCCTATCGGAAGATGGCGATTCTTTACAACAATATCATTGCGTCAAAGGAAAGCGAACCGGAAATTTATGAACAGTATCGCCGGGTGATGAGCCGTTTTGCCATGGAACAGATCGAGCAGGAACATGTGGACGATAATCTGGCGGTGGTTTATGAGGACATGCTTGAACTGGGGCTGGTGAATGAAGAACTTGCAAAATGTCTTTCCAATATTCTGTTTGCGCATAAGCTGGTAATTATGCAGCCGCATATGGTCCGCGCGATTGTATACCAGAAGCAGATGAAAGATCCGCAGATCGTTCCGATTGTAAACGGATGTGCCTATGTGTCCCTTTTCTGCAGGGAATATGCCATTTTGTTTGAAGATGGGAAAGGCCAAAGATATATCCACAGTGTCCCGTACCGGCTGGATCCCCTGATGGATGCCGGATCATATCTGGAGAAATGTACGGCACTGGCACCGGAGGAACTTCCGTATATTGTTTCCCATTTTGGGGAAAAGCCGGATCATCATATGTTTGATGCCAAAGAGGAAAAATTTTTCCGGAGAGTGCTGTTTGCACAGGAGCTGGATACGGAATACCAGTCGTATTTTTCCAGGGAGATTGTGCGTTATTATCAGAAAAAAGAGCAAAACCCCCTGGTGGAACAATATCTGGAACAGGCAGATTATGAACAGATGCCGCAGGCGGTGCGTCAGTATATGATGGAATCCCTTGCGGACTGGCGGATGTATGACCGGTTGTATGAACAGATGCAGGAATATGGGCTGGATCAGATCGGATCATCGGCAAAGGTTGCAGTTGCTACCTATCTGCTGGATGCGATGGAAGAGAGGGAGCAGGACGAGGAACTGCTGCTTTTGTGTACAAGTGCGTTTTTAAACAAAAAATACAATGACAGGATTCTGCAGTATCTGAGTGATTTTTATTCCGGACCGGTTGAGACCATGCTTCGTTTATGGAGAGCAGCACAGGATTTTGAACTTCGGACAAGAGATCTGGAAGAACGGATTCTTGAGCAGATGCTGTATACGGATATGGATCTTATGCAGGCACTGGAGATATTTGCGCATTATTATGAAAGCGGTGGGCAGGAACTGATTGTTCTTGCGGTCATTACGGTATTTGCGCAGAACTATTTTGTAAAAGAAGCCGCGCTGCCAAAACAAATCCTTGTCATAATACGGAGATGGTATCAGAGCGGAAAGAAACTAAATGATGCCTGTAAACTTGCCCTGCTCAAATCGTTTTCCGGGATGTCCTCTCTGCAGGAAGCACAGTATGAAGCCGCAGATGTGCTGCTGGCAGAGTTCACCGGAAGAAATATGAATTTTTCATTTTATAAAAGACTAGACCGGCGGCTGGTACAGAAATATCATCTGTATGACAAAATTTATGTGGAACACCGGACAAACCCAAAGAAACATGTCGTGCTGCACTACAGCCGGGATGAGGACGGGGAGCAGTTTCACGAAGTGGATATGCCGAATGTCTATGCCGGTATTTTTGTGGAAACATTTGTGGTATTTTTCGGGGAGGAGATCCAGTATTACATCACCGAAGAATATAAAAATAAGGTCGTCTCGACGGAAAGTAATCGTCTGACCTGTAACGATATCTATGCACAGAAAGATGAAAGCAGGTACAATCTGATCAACCAGATGCTGATTTCAGAGACTTTATCCGATGAAGTTTCCATGTTTCAGACGATGAAACAGTACGCAGGATATGATGAGGTGACGAAAAAAGTATTTAAGCTTTTGTAAGCAGGATGGGAGAAGAGATGGAAGCCAATACCTGTTATCTTGGCATCGAACTGAACGACTCGTATGCCATGGTAAGTTATATGCAACCGAATATGGAAGAACCGGAGACGGTCAGCACGATTGCCGGCAGTGAAAATTACCGGATTCCCACGCTGCTTGCCCGACGCAAAAATGTCGGCATGTGGTATTATGGGGAAGATGCCGGAAGGATGGCAAAAACCAGTGAGGTGATTTGTGTGGATTCCCTTCTTCGCCGTGCCGCTGCATCGGAAGTGATTACCATTGCAAAAGAGAGTTATGATGCAGTAGATCTGCTGGCACTGTTTATTAAAAAAGTGATTGAACTGCCGCAGAAACTGGGAAATACTTCGCATGTGACCGGAATTGTCCTGACGGTGGATCATCTGACGAAAGAGTTGATCGGCATTTTCCGGCATGTGGCAGAACTTTTAGGATTGTCGCAGGAAACATTTGCGGTGATCGATGACAAAGAGAGTTTCTATGCGTTTGCCATGAACCAGGAGAAATCTTTGTGGATGCACGATGTGTTTTTGTTTTCTTGCGGGAAGAATGCCGTCAGTTCCTATGACCTTTTGAGGGATATGCATACGAAGCCGCAGATGATCACAATTCACGCAACCGGGGCACAGGAACTGGGAGAGGAGAAAGATGAGGCGTTTGCAAGGCTTCTGACTAACTGTTTTGCAAACCGTTCGGTATCTTCGGTTTATCTGGTCGGGGACGGGTTTGACGGAGAATGGATGAAACAGTCACTGGCAGTTCTCTGCCGGGGACGGCGCGCGTTTTTGGGACAGAATCTTTTTTCCAAAGGGGCATGCTATATGGCCCGTATCCGTGAAATGGGAGAAAACTGGCCATTCATTTACATGGGCGAAAACGAGATGAAATTTAATCTGAGTTTAAGTGTCGTGGAAAAAGAAAAAAAGAAGGTTTTAAATCTTGTCAGTGCCGGGAAAAACTGGTTTGAGATAAAAAATACATGTGAGGTGATCCTAAGCGGCACGCCGCAGGTGGAATTTTTAAAGCAGCTTCCAAGCAGCAGTACTCCCCAGATACAGACGGTGGAACTTGAGGATCTTCCGGTTCGTCCGGACCGCACGACAAGACTCCGGATTACGGCCAGTCCGGTGGCAAATGATAAGATTGAAGTGGAAATCCGGGATCTGGGATTTGGTGAATTTTTCCCGGCTACCGGCCGGGCATGGAAAAGTATCATAATGATGGGATAAACGTATGGGTGAATTATTACTTTGTCATGAAACAATTGCGGCTCTGCCCTATTATATAGAGGAAACCGGGATAAACATATATTCCATGGAAGAACTCAGCTATTATATTTCCGGAAATGTGTATCTTCTGGATCATTCTTTCATGTGCGAGAGTTTATGTACATGGGTGGAAAAACAGATGCATCGTGTCGAACTCGCACAAAAACTCAGGGAGAATATCCGCACGGAAGGAAAATTGTCCGATTTTGTTTTTGCCATATTGCAGGATACGGCATACTGTACCATGAAAGAAATGCAGGAGATCGTTTTTGCGGTCCGGCAGATGGAACAGAAGTCGGATTTTGAGCGTGACAAGATCCGGGCAGACCAGCTGATGGAGAAGGAAAAATATCTGGCAGCTATTTACCGGTATAAACATCTGTTAGACGAAGCAGATATGAAGGAAACCAGTGAGGTTCTGCGGGGAAATCTCTGGCATAACCTCGGAACGGCGTATGCACGTCTCTTTTTGTTTGAAGAGGCAGGGCGCTGCTTTGAGAAGGCATATGCATTGAATAAACAAAAGGAATCTCTCCGGGAGTGCCTGATGTGCTGCCGCTGCCGGCATGATGAGGAAGCGTTTGCGGAAATTGCAAAAAGATATCAGGTGGAGGAGAAAAATCAGCAGGAAATCAGAAATGAAATTTCCATCGCATGTAAGAGCGAAAAACTCGAACAGTTTGAAGCCCATCTGGAAGAATTGGCGCAGCGGACCGGGGGTGCCCAAAAGGGGAAGGCAAGGAAAGAAGTAATGGATGTGATTGTTCAGTGGAAGAAAGATTATCGAAGGAGCTGCAAGGTATAACATATGATTTTTTCAAATTTATTTCATAGAAAAAAGAATAAAGAAAGTGAGACAGGAAGTTTCTCACAATATGATCAGAGCGAGTATGCAAAACTTGAGACAAAAAACATTGTAAAAGAATTGAATCTGTCGGACGCGGCGCAGGCAAAGAAATATGTAGTGGATTTGTGTAAGCAGATGATTCAGGCGTCTAAGGATATTGAAGACAGTAAATCGGAATATCAGCTGGTGACAAATTATCTGACAGATATTCAGATTCTCGAAGATCTGACGGACGCAGAGCGTAAACCGATTCTCGAGTGTGCCACACAGGTCGCAAAGCTGGAAAAGCAAAGAACCGATTTTCTGAAAACCAAACGCCGGCTGACAGATACGCAGTTTGCGCAGATGCAGGAGGAAGAAGAGAATCTTCCGGGAGTGATCCGCCGGCTGAAAGCCAATGAGGCAGATCTGGATGCGATCAAGAGAAATATGGCATATCTGGAAGGTAAAAAACTGGAATGGTCCATGCAGCGGTCAGATTCCGCAAAGGTACAGAAAGTAACCCGTACCGCAGCATGCTATCTGTTAGCTGTATTTATTACGTTGTTTGCTTTTGTGGGAATACTTTCCTGGTATCTGAACAGGGATCTGCAGCTGGTTTTCACCATTATGGGATTTGCAGCTGTGGGAGCGGGCGCGTTTATTTTGATCCGTTATCAGGATTCCACAAGAGAGATCCGTCAGGCGGATGTCAACCGCAATCAGGCGATTACTTTGGAGAACCGGGTAAAGATCCGCTATGTCAATACGAAAAACGCTGTGGATTTCATCTGTGAAAAATATTATGTCCGCAATGCGAAAGAACTGGAATTTTTATATGGACAGTATCAGGAGGAAGCGCGGGAAAAGGATACATTCCGTAAAACCAGTGATGATCTGGATTATTATACGCAGAATCTTCTGCAGTATCTGACACGGCTGCGGATGTATGATACCCGTGTATGGCTGACACATGCAAATGCGCTGGTCGACAGCCGGGAGATGGTAGAGCTGAAGCATGAACTGCTGACAAGGCGGCAGAAACTGCGGGCACGTATGGAGTACAGTGTGGGAAGTATCCATGAGATGAAGGGTGAGGCTCTCAAAAATATGAGCAAGCTCGGAAACAATGCTTATCAGCTGGAGCAGATCATCCGCAAGATTGAGGCGATGAATCCGGTATTTAAGTAAAAATAATAGTGATTTATTGCGTTTCTTTTGAGATAGCCGCCCGGTGTGAAAGGGGCGGCTATCTCCTGTCCTATCGTGTAGTGTTTTGCATACAGTCAAAATTGGGATTGAAAGCATAGTAGTTTTTGCTGTCCAGTTCTTCCTGCAGCAGACGAAGAGCCTCGCCAAAACGCTGGAAATGCACAATTTCACGCTCGCGCAAAAAGCGGATTGGATCAGCAACTTCCTGATCTTTTGCCAGACGCAGTATATTGTCATACGTTTTTCTTGCTTTTTGTTCTGCTGCCATATCTTCCACCAGATCAGCAATGGCATCACCACTTGACTGAAATTCGGTAGCGGAAAATGGAACTCCACCCGCAGCCTGCGGCCAGACACCTGCGGTGTGATCAATATAATATGGTGCAAATCCGGAAGCTTCCAGTTCTTTGGCGGAAAGTCCGCGTGTCAGCTGGCGAACAATCGCACCAATCATTTCGAGGTGAGCAAGTTCCTCGGTTCCGATGTCGGTAAGTACACCGGCAATCCGCGGATTTGCAAAAGAAAACCGCTGGGCCAGATAGCGCATGGAAGCTCCCATTTCGCCATCGGGACCACCGTATTGTAATACCCTATAATGCCTTGAAACCCGCTAAATTACAAGCTTTAGGAACATATCGAGACTTGTGTTTCCGCGGTCAAACACGATGTGGTCAACGACATTCCGCATCATGTTTCCTTTCTGGACATAATCTGCGGAATCATCCTGTAAGACTGTAAGCAGAGCAGAAATGTTCTGCTTCATTTTTTTGTCCATTTCTTCTTTAGACATGTCGGTGTTTGAAATCGTCAGCAGTTTGATATTTTTTTCAATGGCTGCACGTTCTTTTAAGAGCGCGGCTTTGTTCGCTTTGTATTCCTCTAATGAGTCAATCTCATTCAAATAGGCGGCTTTGATCCGCTTTTCTTTATTTTCCACTTTTTGTAACTGTTTTTCAAGATCCGCAAGTTTGGAGTCTGTATCAGCGGAGGCAGAGGAGATTACCGTATAAACGATTGCAGGAGAGTGCAGGATGTTTTCCAGATATTCAATCACCATTTTTTCAATGGGGCGAATGCCTATGTAGTGCGATTCATTGCAAAATCCCTTCGTGTATTTCCAACATTGGAAACCTCTGCTGTTTTTTGTACCGGAATATGCCAGTGTACCACCACAAGACGAACAGATCAGGAGTCCACTTAGCCAGTGTTTGGCTGCAGATACATCTCTGGATTTGGTCTTTCGCATATTCATGGCAAGGTGTTTTTTGATTTCTTCCAGTGTGGCTTTATCCCATAAAGGTTCCCAGTTGCCTTTGGTGTATATAACTTCATCTGCCGGTTTTAGTTGTCGCCCCCGATCTGTATAGTTCCACCGGGAGATACCGGCATAAAACGGATTTTCTAGTACATAGCGCACACCGCGGGCATCCCAAAGGTTTCCATGTTTCGTGCGATAGCCCTGTTCGTTGAGTTTTCGTGCAATCTGCAGCAGGGAAGAACCGGAGAGCAGTAGATCTTTCATCATGATTGGGATCTGTACGGTTTTCGGATCTTTTTCCGGAGGTTTTTTATTGCCCGGGGACTGGTAGCCGATCGGGGCATCCCCTTGATAATGTCCACGCAGCGCATTTTGTGTCATGCCGCGCATCACTTCCCCGGACAGGCGGATCGAGTAGTATTCGTCCATCCACTCGATGATCCGCTCGATCAGGGAGCCAAACGGTCCGTCGATAAGTGGCTCGGACACGCTCACCACATCGACGTTGTTCTTTTTCAGGAGTGATTTGTACACAATGGATTCCTCCTGATTCCGGGCAAAACGGGAGAATTTCCACACGATGATCGTATCGATCGGGTGCTCTTTGGACTTCGCCAGCGCAATCATCTGTTGAAATGCAGGACGTTTGTTTGCTTTCCGGCCGGAGATTCCGTTATCCTGAAAAATATATTCCATGGGGATATCGGTGTGGTTGGTTTTCGCATAATCCATCAGCAGACGAAGCTGTGCATCCGGAGATAGTTCTTCTTGCTTGTCGGTGGATACACGGATGTAGATCGCGCCGGTTTTGCGTTCTGAAACCTTTTCTTTCATAGCACATGCACCTCTTTCTCTATATTGTATTGGTTTTTGGGTACAAAAATAACAGCCTGCGTCAAACGGGTGTTCCGCTTGCGAAGCTGCTCCGAGAATGATACAATATGCTTGTCTAGGGCTTTCGTATCATTCGGGAGCTTGCCGCCTTGCTTTGGTAGAGCAGGGCGGTATTTAGTTTGACAAAAGTGTAAATGTAACATATAATACACTTAACAAGAGAACCGAAAGCTAGATGAAGCCTAGCCGCCGGTAAAATAGTTTCTACAAAAGTAGCGCCTTAGTTTACCAGACCGAGGGCGCTACTTTTTACGTTTGGTGTTAATAACAAGAGTAATAACAGCGCAAAGCATAATTACGAACGTGAATAGATCACTGTATGTAACCATTGGCACCAGCTCCCTTCATTGGTATCCGGCAGCTGACATATCGCCCCTTCGGTTCTCTGGGTAAGTGTATTATATTGTCAAGGTACCTGCTCCGATGTTGATAGAAATGTTCGGATTTGAAAGGCCTTCTATTAAGCGGTTAGCAGATCAATGTTTTGCGATTCTTGTCTTTGGCTCCATCTTATGGTGTTTATATCATAGTTAGAAAATGCGTCTTCAATACCTTTTCCGATGCCGTTTGAATCATTTAAAAATATAATAAGCTGACTATCTTGTCTGCGAGATGGTTTAGTGTCTTCCCATGAGAAAATTGCATTACCCATAGATGTTTTTGTAGGGTGATTTATAGCAAGACATAATCTTTCTGGCTTATGCTTGGATCTTTGGATAGTAAAATCGTAGTTGTGCATAAATCCAGATTTTCCTGAGAACTGTACATTCTCCATGCAATAGATATCATTTTGCGTGAAAAAGTCTTGAATATCATCCAAAAAATATGAACTAACTTTGGATCGTGATGTTAAATATAGATCAGACACGCGGAGTAAACATTGTGTAAACGCATGTTTTTTTTGAGCAAATTGGCTTGCAGGAGCTTTTATTACTAGATTATTGCCATTAAGCTGTACCCCGTATTGAATAAGTATAGTTGATAATTGTTGTCTTCGCGCTTTGGTCATTTTATAGCCAGACATTTCCAAACCATTTATCGTAAAACCATCATCGGTGAAAAATATTTCACGTCCTTCTTGTTTAACATAAAACTGCATATAATCATTGTCATTATCCAAGAAAGGAGTGTTAATTTCATAGTACTCTCCAACCTTAGAGAATGTAATTTCGTTCTTAAGCCAATTTACATAGTCGTTTATATATGCTTGAATATCCATAGAGCGCCTCCTTTTATCAAAGCTCTAGCTGATAATTTATTGATGGTTTTTCTATTACGTTGAATCTATCTAAAAACATCATTGTGTTTTCAATAAATTTATCAGATTCAATATTCTCTGCAGGAAACGCCATTCGTCTTCCGTATTCTTCGGTATAAATATGCCAATGAGGCCCCACTATTTTACTACCGTCCGGATTTAAATGTATTTTATTTTTATTGATGTGTAGTTCCAGCAGAGGAATACCGTTTTTTTTAATTCTTGCTCCAGTATCATATTTTTCTCTATCAATTGTGCCACGATAAATCTTTATTGTAAACATATCTTTTTTGCTTGCACCAATTACATCAAATTCAATTGATTTTCCCATTTGCGGAAAATTGATTGAATCGAGCATAGTTTTCTTTAGCATATTTAATAATTCATCGGCTTCGTCTTGCGTCAATTTCTCACTCATATGTACCTCCAATAAAACAAACACCAGTTCTTCCAAAGATGTTTTTTTTATTAGAAATAAGACTATATGCCTTTGCACATCATTTCAAGAATTCCTAAAGGCTCAAAGTATATCAAATAATTATCCTGTCGCACGTATAATCCGTATTTTTCTTTGTAGTACTCCAAACAATCCACCAGAAAATCTTCAGTAACGTTCAGATGCTCCGCAATCTCAAACTTATTCCGGCATCCGAATTTGTATGAATCAATCAGATCATCGAGTGAGAGCAGCTTGTGGTACGCCCAGACCCGTGCTCGTCGTTCCTGCTTTCGGTTTTCGGTTTCCTTCTGATCTGTAATATTCCCTACAGTAGTGAAATGGTGTCCGAGTTCTTCGGCCAGGATACAAGCTTTTTCTGAATCGGCACATATATCTTGATTGAGTGCGAGGGTTCCATCACAATACAAACCTTTGAAACGATTGCTGGTGAATGGATAGTCTACAATGTCAACATCTATATCAGAAGCGGTCTGGCATAATTTTTCAAATTTATTCATTATAATCACCTCCACCGCATTCTAAACTATGTATTGTCCAATAAAAAGGACTATTTTCTTTTGGACTTGACAAATTCTGCAAATGCTTTGATTTCATCGAGTTCCTCTGGTGTGTATTCATCACCGTCAAAATGTGCAGCAATGGTGTTTGGATTTATTATTTTGGTTGTTTTGTTTGTTCGTCCTAACAAATAATCAATATCTACATTGAAGAAATCGGCAATTGTTTCTAACACTTCAAAATTTGGTTGCCGTTCGCCTCGCTCATACATATTTATAGAACTTTTGGATATTCCAAGGGCATCAGCGAGTTCTTGCTGGGACATATTTTTTTCGTTTCTCAATAATTTTAATATCTTATCAAATTGAGCCATGCTTAATACCTCCGTATATCTTTAAGCATATTATACACGCATCGTGTATTAAAGTAAACAAAAAAATGCACAAATTGTGCTTGACATATGTGCACAGTACGTGTATATTAAAACTAAGCACGAAACGTGCACAAAAAATATAGGAGGTGGGAGATTGAATAAACAAGCGATTGCAGAACGTCTCCTCAAATTAAGAGGAGATAAAAGCAGAGATACGGTTGCGAAAGCTTGTGGAATAAGTACTTCTGCTTTGGCAATGTATGAGCAGGGAGAGCGTATACCTCGTGATGATATTAAAATGAGGCTCGCAAAGTATTACAAAAGATCAGTCAACTTTATTTTTTTTGACCAATAGGAGCACAAAACGTGCACGATAGAAAGGAGAGTGAGAATGTGAAGATCATCAAAAAAGTTATAGAGTCTTTTATCAAGTGGTTTGATAATATTCCAACTTGGTTCTTATCATATCTATCCTTAGTAGTTTCTATGATTGCATTTGTAGTGGCTATATTATTGAAAAAATAAATGCCAGAAAACTAATAAGCAAGGAGATGATAGATATTACACGAGAGAAAATAGCATCTTTTTTAGCATCAATAGCGTTTTGGTGTGCGATGTTGACTTGTTCAGTTAATAGGTCAACATGCTCTTTTAAAGAATTTGCTTGATCTTTTGTATGGTTAGAAATATCTTCTAATGCTGCTATCTGGCGGCGCAAAGACGCGCTATTTTCTTCGGCAAGTAAGTCGAGATGCTGATTTATTTTTACGGATTCATCCATACAAGAGTCCATGATTAGGTTATGTAAGCTGTTATCCATACTAAGCCTCCAAAGATTTGATAAAGGAATTATATCATGTCGGTTGGGAAAAGTGAACAGCAGCAACGAGAAGAATAAGGATTGAATAAGGATGCGAACAAATTGCATAAGAAGGGAGAGTGAGAAAATGCCAATCATAATGGCGGGAATATGAACAAATCAGAATTTATGACACAGCAGGAAAGAGAAGCGTATCGCGCAGGATTTTCGAGTGGGAGACGGGAAGGGCTTAGAAAAGCCTCAATGCTTATTGCGCTGATGGCACAAGATACGCGAGAGTTTAGCGAGAGTATTCTTCAGAACAGCAAAGAAGCTATTGAACTGAGAAAGATTTTTACAGAGAAAGGCGAGTAAAATGAACGATTTAATTAATATCAACATGGACACACAGACAGTGTCAGCAAGAGAGTTACATGAAAAATTGAATATTGGAACAGCATTTAAGGATTGGTTTCCGAGAATGGCTGAGTATGGATTCGTAGAAGGCACGGATTTCAACATGCTCAAAATTGAGCGGGTTCAAATGGAAGGAAGTAGAGAAGTGAGGCGAGAGGTTACAGATTATAACATTTCTGTTGATATGGCAAAACAGATTTGCATGATTCAGAGAACACCAGAAGGCAAAGCCGTGCGTCAGTATCTTATCGATTTAGAGAAGGCATGGAATACACCGGAACAGGTATTTGCTAGAGCGTTAAGGATGGCAGATCAGACAATCAGCAGCTTAAAAGATAGATGCAAATTTCTCGGTGGACAGGTTGTGGAACAGCAGAAGGTTATTGAACAGCTAGAGCCTAAAGCATCATATTACGATCTGATTCTCCAGTGTAAAGACCTTATTGCGACAACTGTTATTGCTAAAGATTATGGCATGTCAGTAAAGAAGTTTAATTCTATGCTTCATGATATGGGAATTCAATATAAACAGGGAGATATATGGGTACTGTATTCCAAATATCAGGGACAGGGATATTTGAAAGCAAAAACGCACAACTATGCAGATGGAAATGGAGTGCAACATTCGAAAGAACATGCATATTGGACGCAGAAGGGAAGGCTGTTCCTTTATGATCTTCTTAAGCAAGAAGGTATTTTACCACTGATAGAGAGGGAATATGTGGCTTGATTTTTAATAACAGAAAGGAGATGAGAGAGTGTTGATTTCAAGAAAAAGATGGAAGGTGCTTGAAAAAAGAATTGCTGACCTTGAAAAGCAAGCTCAAAGCCAGCAGAAATGTATTATACATCCTTCAATAATTGCTGACTGTTTGAGTCAGAGGGTTCAAGAACGCATGTCAGCAATAAGACGAATGCATATGAAGGAGACATACACAGACGAACAGAAATCGCCATCAACGAATGAGATCCAGTTAGCTATGGATTGCACAACACAGCACATTAGAGAGTTTTTGGCACAATCGACAAACGGAGAGATCGCGGATCTGGGAAAAGTGTGCGGGAGTAACTGTGAGATATGGGAAGCAGGAAGATGTAAAGATTTTGACTGGCTCAAAAACCTTGATCCGATCATAAGCCAGTCAAGCGTAAAAATATCGGTGTGCAATGCCGGGGACACTAATCGTGGATAGCAACAGGAAGACTGTTATACGCGGAACATCCACCATATTGATCTTTTAAATCAGGTGGACATTCATCATACATGGGACATTCATACGACATTTTCTTGTAGTTTTTCTGTAGAGTTCCCATAACAGGTACATAACAATAGTCGACCGATATCTGTTGGGATCGTTTGGTGTAAGGACAATTTACATCAATTATTTTGATCATCTGGAATAGCTCCTTTCATAATACTCGGACGCGGCAACGTCCTGTAAGGAGATTATATCACAAATGGAAGATTCAGAAAATTAAGAACCGCGTACAGGCACAGTTAATAACCTATTAACAGGAGGTGGGCTTATGGCAAGATATCCAAAGAAAGCTACATACAGAACCTTTGTGATCGATTCTAAAACCGGTGAATGGAAACAAATTGATCCCAAGGATATACCTCAGAACAAAATTGATGAGTTGTGTGACAAGTTTGCGCTTGGCGCAGGTTATAAGCGCGTAGAGTAGCCACTGTGGTGGCTGTGCGGACAAGCTATAAAGGAGAAAACATGAAACAAAGAGCTTTTGAAATAGGAGTCGCAATTATGATGTTTGGTGCAACTGCGATGGACTCGGAAGGAATCGGATGGATTATTGCGGCAGGTATGGTGGTTGCTGGTGGAGTGATTTCGTTTGCAGCGTATGCATCAGAGAGACTTGAAAAAGAACGCCGGGAAACCGAGCGTCGCGTACAGCAGCTACGGAAAGCCAGTTGAAAGGAGAAAAATGCACATCAGTGGAATAAAGCGTATGTATCCGCAATATCCGAATGAAGCTTCGAATCTCACGTACCCGCGAAAGGAAAAGAAAAATGATGGGGATTTCAAGGAAGTGTTGGATGTGGAAATAAAAAAGATGGAATCAGACAGCCGACCAAAGCAATGATTCCATCTCCAAAAATCATCTACGCAAGTGGCGTAGATCAATAATTCTCTTTTATTTTAGAGGATAAATGCCGGATGTGCAAGTGGAAAATATGAATTTAAGTCAAATTGAATCCCTTGTAAGTGCGTATTTGCACTGCAAGGACGCAGAAAAGATTCTGAACAATGCAGGATCATTTATTTACACTGAAGCAGCGTGTCCGCTTATGGACGAGCCGATGGAGCAGATCTATGCGACACTGATAGACGGACAGGATGATGAGACAGCGGACTGGATCTATGACCTGCTGCAAAAAGGTGAAGCAAAGGCAATTTATGATCTGCTGCAGGAAGGAGCCGACAATGGAAACGATCCCGGATAATTATGATTTCTTCCGGATGCATGAGGATGAGCAGGACAAATTGCTGGAACAACGGCCGGTGTGCGTCTGCTATGGGGATCATATTCAGGATGATTATTGTTATGACGTTGGCGGAGAAATCTACTGTGAAGATTGTATGGTTTCATGCTTCCGGAAGGTGGTGTGATGTATTACAGACCCTGCCCCTATTGTGGGGCACATCTTGATCCGGGTGAATCATGTGAATGCCTGGAAAAGAAAAAGGAGAACAATAAAAACATCCTTGCAGCATATAGAAGTGGCAGGGATGGACAGATGGAAATGAAGTTGGAGGATATGATGTATGGCACTTAAATCGTGGGAAGAAATGCGCAAAATTGACGTAACTCCATATTGCCAGGAACGGGATGGAATGACGTATCTCAATTGGGCGAAATGTATTGATCTGCTGCATGGGAATGGTGCAAAGAAAGTTTACTGGGTGCCGATTTCGGATGAGGGAACGGGAAGTTCTTTGCGCATGGTTTCAAAAGATTTCACAGATAGTAAAGGAAATACAAATCGATGTTATGAGACACGAATTAAGGTTGTAATTGATGAAAATGAGTATGAAATGCAGTCGCCGGTGATGAATGGCTCCAATCCGGTCAAGGATAATTCCATGAGCCAGCAGAGGGTATGGAACAGTATGTGCCGGTCCTTTGTAAAGTGTGTGGCAATTCATACGGGGCTTGGATTTAACCTGTGGCTCAAAGAAGAAATGCAGCCTTTTAACAACATCATTCCTCGGAATGAGGAGAAGCCGAGCCCGGCAAATATTAAGATACTGAAAGACCTGTGCATCAAACATAAGGTGAATCTTGAATACTGGATCACGAGCAACGGAAAGACTTGGGATAGTTTATCAGCAGAAGATGTTGGTACAATGCTGAACAGTCTGAAATCGAAGTATGGTGATGACTGATGTATACGATAGTAGATGTGAAGCAGTACCGGGAAAACAGTGATGGAACAGATCTTGTTGTTTCCGTTCCGGGAATGAAACTTGGTGGTCTGCTCCAGAGAAAGAAGATCAAGAATGCAGAGATCCGCTTTGATGATGGGCGGCATATCTCTGCGGAGCAGAGGAAGAAAGCATATGCAACGATCCGGGATATTGCAGACTGGACAGGCTATCCACCGGAAGAAATGAAGGAACGGATGAAGTATGAGCATATGATCCGTACAGGAGATCCTTATTTCAGCCTTTCTAACTGTTCGATGGATACCGCGAGGGAGTTTATCAATACGATCTTGGAATTTGCTTTAGAGTGGGGAATCCCACTTTCAGACAATGCGATTGACCGGACGGATGATATCGGGCGGTATCTGTATTACTGCCTAATGCATAAAAAGTGTGCCATCTGCGGCAAGGATGGGGAAATCCATCATGAAGATGGGAAATAACCGCCGGAAGGTGGATGATTCGGGTTATAAGAAGATCTGCCTGTGCAGGGAGCACCATACGATCGCTCACCAGATGGGAGTGATCCGGTTCCGGCAGATGTATAAGGTGTATGGAATTGTTGTGAAGGCGGAATGAAAATGACATTTGAAAGGTGGCGAGAAGTGCTGATTCGGGAGGTGGAGTGATTGGATGGCAACTACATAAAGCTGAGCCGCGGGCTACTGGAATGGGAATGGTACACAGATATCAATACAACCCGGCTGTTTATCCATATGCTTCTGAAAGCCAACTGGAAGGATGGAAATTTCAAAGGGACAACGGTTCCACGTGGATCGTTTGTCTCATCCATCGGGAAGCTGTCGGGCGAAACAGGGCTTACGGAGCGCGAAATCCGCACCGCAATTTCACATCTGAAAAAGACAGGCGAAGTGACAAGCAAAACGACAAACAAATTTACTGTATTTACAGTGGTTAAGTACGATTTGTACCAGACAACCGACAAGCAAAATGACAGGCGACCGACAGGCAACCGACATTCTAACGACATTCAAACGACAACAATAGAAGAAAAGAAAGAAGGGAAGAAGGAAAGAAACACACCCCCTATATCCCCCGTGGAACGGTTTGCAGATTTTGCCGCAGCCTATCCGAAAACCTGCATTGGTTATCTGGCAGAGACGGAATACTGCAATGCGGTTGATGCCGGAGTGTCGGAAGCTGGCCTGATTGCAGCGGCAGAGAATTATGCTATTGCCTGCCAGCGGAAAAAGACACCAGCCCGGTACATCAAGAACCCGGAGAACTTTTTGAAAGAAAACCTGTTTATGCAATACCTGGAAGGAGTGGATGATGGACCAGCAGATGAAAAACATGATCAACGGAATACTGGAGCGCGTGAAAAATCGCTCAACGAACTGCTTGAAGAACGCGGATGTTCCGGATGTTTCGAAGGGTTCTGATGTGTGCCCAGTCTGCAAGGGCAGCGAATGGATTCTGACCGAAAAGGACGGTATTGAAACAGCCGTGCCGTGTAAGTGCCGGGAGCGTGCGATCATGTTGCGGCGGCTGCGGTTTGCGGATATCCCAGAAGCATTTAGGGGAATGGAACTGAAAACATTTCGGATGGATGTGTACCGGGAGCGGGACAGCAGGAAGAAAGTGTCGGATGCCTGCCGGATCATAAAAGCGTACCTCGGGGATTTTGAGAACCAGAGGGAGCAGGGGATGGGACTGTTTATCTGGTCCCGGACAAAGGGCAGTGGGAAAACAAGGATTGCGGCAGGGATTGCAAACGAGCTGATGAAAAGCTACGCAGTCAAATTTGCGGTATCACTGACCATTCTGCAGGAAATCAAGAATACATGGCGGCGGGACGCGGAATACAGTGAGAGCCGTTTGCTGGATGAACTCTGCACCACAGATATCCTGGTCATTGATGATTTCGGAGTGGAACGGCCGGCAGACTGGATCAATGACAAGCTGTACCAGATCATCAATGAGCGTTATATAAACCGGAAAGTGACGATTTTCACAAGTAATGAATCTCTGGAAACGCTGCAGTATGATGACCGCATCACGAACCGGATCAAGGAGCGAACCTACCAGATCGCATTCCCGGAAGAAAGCGTGCGGGATCATATCGCAGAGCTGCATCAGGAGGACATGATCCGGAAGCTGATGGACGGTTGAAACACCAGCGAAAGCAAAAGAAACCATTGCAAGTGCGGAATTATAGTTATCACAAAAGCCATGTTCTTAACTTGCCGACACCGGGGCGGCAATCGCCCCATTACCAAAAGGGGTGAGAGAAATACATAAAAGCAATAAGGACAAACGTCTGGAGCGTGAAAATATAAAGCTGATCGGGTAGATCCAAGGATACGAAGATCCCAAGCCGGAACACCGGGACCCGAAAGCATACAAGAAATTTAAGGCAGAGCCTACTTACTACGGCAGTGGCAGGATTTGCAGCTATGGGGACAAGACGAAAGTCTGTGATCCGAGTTGCAGATTTTGGAACACCTGTGTAAAAGGGAGGAATGCTGGAAAGGAGAATAAATGCACAGAGTAAATCAGAGAGAGCGGTTGATCCCGATGAACATATACCGGAAAGAGATTGCAAGGGCGCGTCTGGGGGATAATATTGCGAACCATATGGGATTTATATTTGCCCTTGCACTGTATGACAAATTTGATCTGACATTTAAGCAGATCACGAACTATTACACCAAAACAGTAAACAAGCGTGTTGCATGGCAGGACGATGATAACGAAGTGTTACAAGCGAAAGCATGATGGAGTATTGTCGGAAACGGAAAATTGATGTGGTCGGCTGGGTAAAGTCGATACCAATGTCGCAGAAGTTGTACATGGCGGATATTCAGAAAGGGCGTGCGGTGCTTGGTGCAGATTGGAACATCGAGAGTGCACTTGCATCAACGATGTATCTGACAATCCCGACATTGAAAGAGTCATATCGATTCTCGAATGCCAAGATCGAGGAATTTATGAAGTGGGTTGCCTATTACATTGATTCCTATTGGAGAAAACAGCCAAAGAGCAAAGAACACTATCTGTCCGATGCGATTATCCGGCAGACATTTATCGAGGATGAACATTGGGACATTGTTACAGGAGAGGCGGTGTGAGGGCGCGGTAGATATGTGGAAAAAGCAATATATTTTTTCATTTATTGTACTTTTGTATAACACAAATAAACTTTTTATCATTTAATCTATATAAGAAAACTATAAAACAAACATATTTTTAGGGAGAAAAATAAAATGAACGATTTAATGATTTTTGAGGGACATGAAGTAGAAGCGTTTGAGTTTGACGGACAGGTGTTATTTAATCCGTACCATGTAGGCGCTTGTTTAAAAATTGGAGAAAATGGAGTGAAAACTGCTGTTTCTAAGATGAATGATAAACAGGTGGTTAAGCTGACAAATGCTAAAGTTGCTAAATACAACTTTAGAAAATTGCATAATACTGGGGAAAACTTTATCACAGAAAGTGGTGTTTACAAGCTGGTATTTAAGAGCCACAAACCAAATGCTGAAAAATTTACAGATTGGATTGCAGATGAAGTGCTTCCAGCATTACGCAAGACAGGAAATTATGAGATGCAGAAACAGAACTCAACTAAGAAAGTGCATACGGAGAGTTTATCTGCAGTAAATAATGCGGTCAAGATTCTTACGCCTATGCTTGCAGCGGCCGGTTGTGATAGCAAGATACAGCTTCTTACGGCAAAATCACTCTACGAAAAGGCTGATGTGACACTTCCCGTTATAATCGAAGCAGATCGGCAGTATTTTGACACGGTACATATTGCTCGAAAAGTCGGAATTTATTATCAGAGTTCAGGCAAGCCGGCAGACAAAGCCGTAAATGAGATTATTCGTCGATTGGATATTTCGGAAAATATGTATACAGAAACATGGGAGAGTAAAGGAAAATGGCAGGGAACAGTCAGAAAGTATGTTCCAGAGGTTATAGATATGGTTCGTTCTTGGTATGTAGAGCATGGGTATCCTAGAGATATCGAGTATATGCAAACTGATGGACAGATGAAATCATATCATGTAATTTGGCGTAAAGGTGGCATGGCTGTATAAAAATAGTTGATAAACATTAGGCAAACCGAAAATTTGGGTTTGCCTAATTGTGTCGGGAAATATGAACATTGACAATTGAATATTGACGATGGGTTTGTTAATATATCTATATTATTAAGAATTTGGAGAAGAAAATATGTTTGCAATGTTTTTAATGTTAGTTGCTATTGCGGTAGTTGTTGCAGTGTTGTTTTATATTTATTTTAAGTGTATAAAATTGAAAGATTCTATGGCAAGAAAAATTGAAATATGTGGATACTGCATATTGTTGATTCTGATCATATGGGAGTTTGGAATCAAGAACATAGAGATGAACGAATTTTATAATTTGGATTTTGGAGTGATTAAGGAAAAAATTGATTATGTTTTTTATGGAATTCAAAGTTTGAGTTCTGGATCTTCAGTAGATAGTTTGTATGCACAATATGGAACAATAGAAGAGGGCAGCGATTACGTTAATATGCAAATGCATTTTGTGGATGTCGCAGAATTGATAATGCAGGTTTTGAGCACATTGTTTATTGCAATAGGGCGATTTCAAGAACTGCGAAAAAAGAAAAAATAGGACAATGCCAACCGTCAAATACGATGGTTGGTATTTTTTTGCGCAAAATTGAGAGGGGGAATGTCTGTGGACGAAAAGGAAGTATTCGAGATATGCAATCAGATAGACAGCTTCATCGCTGCGGAGCTGACAGAATCCATCGTGATCGGGACAAGCTACGATATGTTGGAAGCGCACCACGGCATTCTTCCGATCAGCCGAAATTGTTTTTACAGAAAGCGCCGGATCGTGCAAAGGATCATAATGCAGAGGTTGGGGCGTATCGTGGAAGAGCCGAACGGGCAGTTGAGGATGGTGTGGTAATATTGGTGGATGGACTACTTATTTGCTTTTCGATCATCCATATAAAGCGTGGTTGTTCCGTATGGCTCTCTATATAAAGTTTTATCTATGCGACGTACATAATTTTCATGTCCGTCATTACGGATTTGAAATTGATAGGAGATAGTTGAATTATTATTGTTAAAGGACAAGTCTCCTTTTTTCCATTTTCCGTTTTGATCAAAGTAAAGTGTGTAAAGAAACATATACCCATGATTGTCAAAATTATGTAACCATAGATAAAATGGATATTTGCATTTACGCATGGTTGAAGTATATGGGGTAAGCCGAAGGTGAGATGTTGGCAGTTTACCTTCATATACGGTGTCTGTTCGGAGTGTGTTGGGTAAAACCGAATCTCTGTAGTATTTCTGAAATGGTTTGATTGGATTATTGGCTGCATGAAGATAGTTATATGCAAGGTCCAGATTGTGATCGGACAGGGCAATACATACAAAATTTCCATCTGAAATAAACGGCGATTTTAAATCAAAGGGGTTCATATCATAAATAGCCACGTCTTGATAGGTTATATTTAAGTTATTCTCTTTTTTATGTGCTTCACGTTTATAATACTGCTCCATTTTAGGGTTTGGAGTATATGTGGATGCGGCCGTTGACTGAACAGTTGTGGCAGAACTTGCAGTGTCTGGTAGTTTGAATAAATTGAGTATTTTTTGCATTATTGACATTGGCGGATACTCCTTTCTGCTATGAGATAAGTGTATTTTAGCATACAAAGAGTAAATCAAAAAACCCGCTTACATGACGTAGGCGGGGGTCAAAATGGTATTCCATTTATCGGATGATCTTTGTATTGAGATAATTCACCTTCAAGCCATTGGTTATATATGTCAGTATTGATTACATTCTCTTGAAGAAGAGTATACATTTTTTGCCAATTTGTAAAAAATGTATTAAAGACAGGATCGTCTCTAACAATAAAATGGATATTAGAAGACGAGTTGACAATAGATGGAGCGACAAGGTTTCGAGTTTCGTCTTTATATTTTGTGGAGCATAGCTTCACAAACATGTTTAAAACATCATAGTATGTGTTAAAATCAAAAGATAAATCTTTTATTTTACTTCTGCCAAGAAGCCAATCAACTGATACATTGAATTTTCTTGAAATACTGTATAAAATATCTAAGGATGGAGTTCTGTCACCCCGTTCATATCCTGACAAGGCAGCTTGTGTTGTATTTACAGATTCAGCGAATTCTGCTTGAGTGAGTCGGAGAGAAGTTCGCAATTCTTTTATTTTTGAAGCTATTATACCATTTGTCATATAGCAAACCTCCTTCGTGTTTTGATATAACAATTATAACAGTTAGCACAATAAATAGCAACAAAAATAACTATATGAAATAAATATACTATTGACAGTATAAATACAACGTGATAACATTAGATTGTCAATAAGAAAGGAGGACAGATAGATGAAAAGAGTTGTGATTGAACTTGATGATGATTTTCATAAGACGATAAAGATTCGAGCAATAACATCTGACAGATCAATTAAAGGCTATATTAAAGAGTTGCTTGAGCAAGATTTGTGTAAAGAAAAAGAGCAAACACAGTAACTTTGGCGAGTGAGTGTTTGCTCAAAAGTGAAACCTATAAACTTAGGAATCTTTTTGTATTGTAAGGGATTCTACCAGTTTTTGCAAGGAGGAATTGCAAAATGCAGAATTTAACAGTAATTGAAAATGAATTGGTGCCGGTATATGAGACAAGCACCGGAGAGAAAGTAGTATATGGTTCAGAACTTCACGAAGTTTTGGGTGTAAAAAGCCGATATCGTGAATGGATAGACAGAAGATTTTCTGATATTGATGCAGTAGAAAACGAGGATTTTCAAGCCGCCGAAATTTCGGCACCTTCCGGTCAGAACAAGAAAGACCATATCATCAAACTTGACACAGCCAAGGAAATGGCAATGCTCGAACGTAATGCGAAAGGCAAGCAGGTGCGCCGGTATTTCATCCAGGTAGAGAAGAAGTTCAAGGCAGGCAAGACAAACAAAAAAGTACAGAGTGCGAAGAAAGAGAGACTTCCATCTGTGAATATGATGGTAAAGAACATCAAGGAAGCCCTGCATGATGCCGGAGTGGATTCCAAGTACATAGCTGCAGAAGTAGTAAGAATTTATTCTGATTCAGGTTATCCTGTTAATGTTCAGGTAATCTCCGATACACCGAAATTATGGGACTGTACGGGTATTGCAAAAGAGCTTGGCATTTTTTCAGAAGCTGGTAGACCTCATGATAAAGCGGTGAGCGCGATCATTCAGAAGCTGGATCTCTTTACCGATGAAATCGTGAGAACAGCATACAGCCGGAATGGGCATGATGGTGTGACAATGCAGTATAAGGAAAGTGTTTTCCAGAAGGTAAAAGAATGGTTGCAGGAGAACGGCTATCCAACAGTCATTGAACTGGAACTTGCAAACGGCAATGTAAATAAATGCCGGGTAGTATACGGGGAGGTGGCTTAGTTATGGATAGAGCGGTATTAGAAAGATACGAGAAGATTCTTGAAATCATGGAGAATGAAAGGGAAAATCAGCCAATGGCAAGCCAACGGACAAAGGATGGTTATTCTGGGTTTCAGGATGCAATTGAGGAATATGTCAATGGTGTGCAGGAAGATGCCTTTTATTGGGGATACATGACAGCTATGAAACAACGAGAAGGAATAGTGGTTACAGATCCAGAAGATTCGGAAGAGGTACATGACAAGGAACCTATGTATTGTGGGGAAGATTTTCGGCGATATGTGGGATATAGGATAGAGGATGTATTATCAGATGAGAATGACTGCAATGTTCAGATCAAACTGAAAAATACTCATACAAATAAAAGTGCGACAATATATGCAGACAAAGCGTTTGACGGCGAGACACTCTATGTTATGGATAAGTAGGTGGGGAGGAAATATTTATGAATGAAAAGCTTGACGAAATGACGAGAGAATTATTACTTGCGTTTGATGGCACTGATCCAAAAGAAATTGATCGATTGAGAAATGAATGGCTTGCAGAACTTGAAAGCAGAAAGTCGGAACTTCAGAGACCTGATAGAGTTGTTGATTATGTCAATGCCATATGTGATGTGGCTATTGAGCGGGCAAAAAGAAGAATGAAAGTGGCGTAAAATTATTAGAGAGCTTAGAAATAGGCTCTCTTTTTTCTTGGTAAATCATTCTTTTTGAAAGACTGCATTTCTGGCAGTAATATTTGCCAGCATGTCACTCAGTACCACCAGATCGGCGGAGAGAAGGGCAATTTCATCGTCAGACATGCAGTTGGCAAGCTGGCAGGCGAGTGTTGAAAGAAAATAAAGGTTTGAACAGTTTTGCATGGGATCACCAAAGCGGTTTTATATATTTTATGCGTCTGCGGTGAAAGTGTGCGAAAAATCTTTGAATTTTAGAATCAAGTAGCAGAACCAAGCGATCATATAGCACCTCCTACTATCTAGTATATGTGGATGCGGAGAAAATCATTCTCTTGGAACGGACTTTAATGGTGCGGATAGAAGATTTGTCGAAAAATGTGAACATTGACAATTGAATATTGGCGATTGACATGGTATTTTTTAGGTAATTGCGAAACTCGCGATGCTCGTTCGCAAACTTGAATCAAAATAGA
>ERZ1023663.21-NODE-21-length-119828-cov-42.082539_pt1 | contig 119828 bp, 118 predicted proteins | sample MGYA00380340_ERZ1023663 | MGnify/ENA primary metagenome ERZ1023663 (study PRJEB33179, sample SAMN07448982) | human gut metagenome | biome: Human-gut; feature: Human associated habitat; material: Faeces | host: Homo sapiens | place: India: Bhopal | collected... | reverse complement strand
GGCGGGCCGCCTAGCCACAGCTGTCCGTTTTGGCAACCGTCTTGCGCCTCTCGCTGGTCGGCACCTGACGGGCCAAAAAGGCTTAGGACGGCCCCTACAAAGTGACCTGCGGCCTGCCGGGGTCTTTGCTTTTTCGATGAACGATGAACGACCTACGATGAACGACTTTACATTCACGAAAGGAGATCCTCATGCCCTCATCTATACAAGGAACGCCGGTTCCACGGCTGCTTTTGGCAGCTCCCAGCAGCGGCAGCGGCAAGACGACGGTGGTCTGCGCTTTGTTACAGGCCCTCAAGGACCGCGGCCTGTCGCCGGCTGCTTTCAAGAGTGGTCCTGATTATATCGACCCCATGTTCCACCGCCGGGTCCTGGATACGCCGTCGTATAATCTGGACCTCTTTCTCCTCGGCCGCCACGAGCCGGGCGCCGCAGCTGCCCGGGAGACGCTGCTGTGCCATGGTGCTGCGGCTGATGTAGCCATTTTGGAAGGGGCCATGGGCTACTACGACGGCGTCGGCACGGGTTCGGAGGCCAGCGCCTATGAATTGGCCGCAGCGACAGATACGCCGGTCGTCCTCGTCGTCGACGGCCGCGGTGCCGGCCTGTCGCTGGCAGCCGTCTTGCAGGGAATGGCTGCTTTCCGGGCTGACAGCCACGTCGTCGGCTTCATCGTCAACCGCATCAAGCCCATGGTCTATGAGCATTTCAAAGGGGCCTGGGAAAAGGCATCGGGCCTGAAAGCCCTGGGCTGCTTCCCGGATATGCCGGACTGCACTTTTTCCAGCCGCCATCTGGGACTGGTCACAGCCGATGAAATTACTGACCTCCAAGGGAAAATGGCCGCTTTGGCCGCCAAGGCCGAAAAGACTATCGCCATTGATGAACTCCTGGCTTGTGCCCGCCAGGCAGCGCCTTTGACCGGGTCTGGCAGTCCGGCCTTTCATCCCGATCCTGGCCGGGCCGTCCTGGCCATCGCCCGGGACGAAGCCTTCTGTTTCTATTATGAAGACAGCCTCCAGGTCCTGCAGCAGGCCGGCGCGGACCTGGTCTTTTTCAGTCCCCTCCACGACGGGGAACTGCCGCCTTGTGACGGTCTCTATCTCGGCGGCGGCTATCCCGAACTGTATGCCCAGGCCTTGAGCCAGAACGCGTCGATGCGTGCATCCCTTCGCCGTGCCTTGGACGCCTGGCTGCCGTGCATCGCCGAATGTGGGGGATTCATGTATCTCCATCAGGCCTTTCGCGACAGCCAGGACCGCCTGTGGCCCTGGGTCGGCGCCGTACCTGGCGAAACCTTCATGACCTCGTCCCTGAAGCGTTTCGGTTACGTCACCCTGAAGGCTGAAAAAGACAATCTGCTCTGCTGCGCTGGCGACACCGTGACGGCCCACGAATTCCACTATTCAGACAGCACGGACAACGGCCATGATTTTACGGCTTATAAGGCCGGGAGCCAGCGCCATTGGCCCTGCATCATGGCGAACGACCACTTCATCGGCGGCTATCCCCACATCCATTTCCTGGGGAAAAGGGACTGGGCCGCCCGCTTCGTCGCAGCCTGCATCCATCGAAAGGAAGGAACTCATGAAAATTGAACACATTTTACCAGCCGATATCGAACGGCGCAGCATGGAAATCATTGAAGACGAATTAGGCGACATCATCCTGCCGCCAGACGAAAAGGATATCATCAAGCGCGTCGTCCACACCAGTGCCGACTTTGACTATGTCCGCAACCTGCGTTTCAGCCCTGGCGCCGTCGATCAGGCCTTGACGGCCCTGAAAGGCGGCTGCACCATCGTGACCGATACCAACATGGCCTGCATGGGTATCAGCCAGCCGGGTCTAAAAAAACTGGGCTGCCGCAAAGTCTGCTTCATGGCCGATGAAGACGTAGCTGCCGCTGCTAAAGCGCAGGGGACGACGCGGGCCCAGGCTTCCATGGATAAAGCCGCAGCCCTCGAAGGGCCGGTCATCGTCGCCGTCGGCAATGCCCCGACAGCCCTCCTGCGCCTGCGGGAACTCATCGATGCCGGGAAGATGCGGCCGGCCCTGATCATCGGCGTCCCTGTCGGTTTCGTCAACGTCGTCTATGCCAAAGAAGTCATCATGGAAGCCGGCATTCCCTACATCGTCGCCAAAGGCCGAAAAGGGGGCAGCACCATCGCCGCCGCCATCTGCAATGCCCTCATCTACCGCCTGACGAGAGAATAGGTGGGACGCCCTCTGGGCGTCCCGCAGGGCAGCCCGCTGTGAGATTCCATCATAGCCCATTCTGGTATAATGGTGGATTTTTACGAGCCACGAACCACGAGCCACGAGCCACGGCTTTTTCCTCGGACTCAGATGCGGCATTCCGCCGCGACAAACTCAAAGTAACAACGATGCTTGGGGAAGCCCTCAGCACGTAGCGGGCCGCCCGCCGCTGCTATCCGTTCGGGCAATCGTCCTGCATCGGATGGGGCAGAAAGGCTCTGGGACGGCCCCTGCGGTATCGCATACAGGCGATGAGGCTTGCAAAATATGGCAAAAGGTGATTAAATTATATATGTGTTGAATTTTGACAAATGATTCCGATTTGTCACGCTAAAAATATCTGCAAGGAGTGTCAGTATGAAAATCAGTGCCGAAGAAATAAAGAAGATCGCACTGTTGTCCCGCCTGGAAGTCAAGGAAGACCAGATGGAAACGGTCGGGAAACAGCTGAACGACATTTTATCGTACATGGATCTCTTGAGCCAAGTCGATGTGACCGATGTCAAGCCGACGGCCCATGCCGTATCCATGTCCAACGTCATGCGCGACGACGTTCCCCAGCCGTCACTGGCCAATGAAAAAGCGCTTCAGAATGCGCCGGAACAGGCTGATGGCTATTTCAAAGTTCCGAAAGTCATCCAGGATTAACAGGGAGGCGTATGTATGTTAACCATCCATGAACTGCATGAAAAACTGGTCAACGGCGACGTATCGGCTGTCGAATTGACCAAGGCTTTTCTTGCACATAAAGATACAGTAGAACCGAAAGTACAGGCGTTTTTATCGGATAACCGCGACTATGCCCTGGAAGCGGCTGCCGCTGTCGATGCCAAAATCGCAGCCGGTGAAGCCATCAGTGACCTCGCCGGGATTCCCGGTGCCATCAAGGACAACATCTGCATCAAAGGTCAGAAGGCTACGTGTGCATCGAAGATGCTGGAAAATTTCAAATCGCCGTACAATGCGACGGTCATCGAAAAATTGATGGCTGCTGATTATGTCAGCCTGGGCAAGACCAATATGGACGAATTCGCCATGGGCAGTTCGACAGAAAACTCGGCTTTCCAGCTGACTCATAACCCGTGGAACCTCGATTGCGTCCCCGGTGGTTCGTCCGGCGGTTCGGCTGCCGCTGTCGCTTCGGGCGAAACGGTCTGGGCCCTCGGTTCGGATACAGGCGGATCCGTCCGTCAGCCGGCTTCGTACTGCGGTGTCGTCGGCCTCAAACCGACATACGGCCTCATTTCCCGTTATGGCCTCATCGCCTTTGCGTCGTCTCTGGACCAAATCGGTACTTTCACCAACGACGTAGCTGACTGCGCCATCGTCCTCAATGCCATCGCCGGTCACGATGCCAAGGACTCGACGTCCATTCCCCAGGCTGAAAAAGATTACAAACAGGCCCTGGTCAATGACGTCAAGGGTATGAAAATCGGCGTCCCGGAAGAATTCTTCGGTGAAGGCCTCGATGCTGACTGCCGCAAGGCCCTGGAAGACGCTATCGAAACGTATAAGAAACTCGGTGCTGAAATCGTACCGGTCAGCATGCCCCACATGAAATACGGCATCGCTGCTTACTATATCATCGCGCCGGCCGAAGCCAGCTCCAACCTGGCCCGTTATGACGGCGTCGGCTTTGGCATGCGCGTCGACGGCAAGGATATCGTCGACATGTACATCAAGACCCGTACGAAAGGCTTTGGCGACGAAGTCAAACGCCGTATCCTCCTCGGGACCTACGTCCTCAGCTCGGGCTATTACGACGCTTATTATCTGCGGGCCATGAAAGTCCGTACTCTGATCAAACAGGACTACGACGAAGCCCTGAAGAAATGCGACGTCCTGCTCACGCCGACGGCACCGGATACGGCCTTCAAAATCGGCCAGAACAGCGACAATCCGCTGGCTATGTACCTCGGCGACGTCTGCACGGTCACGTTGAACCTGGCCGGCCTGCCGGGCCTCAGCATTCCCTGCGGCTATAAGAACGGCCTGCCCATCGGCATGCAGCTCATCGGCAAGGCCCTGGACGAAGCAACGCTGCTTCGCGTGGCCTATACGTTTGAACAGAATCGGACGGACCTTCGCAAGCCGTCGCCCATGGGGGAGGTTGAACTTTAATGAAATACGAATCCGTTATCGGCTTGGAAGTCCATGTCGAATTAAAAACGAAAACCAAGATTTTCTGCGGCTGCAGCACGGAATTCGGCGCCGAACCGAATACCCACGTCTGCCCGGTCTGCTTAGGCCTGCCCGGCGTCCTGCCCGTACTCAATAAAGAAGTATTGCATTATGCCGTCAAAGCCGGCCTGGCCCTGCATTGCGACATCCTGCCGTTCAGCAAATTCGACCGCAAGAACTACTACTATCCCGATTTGCCGAAGAACTTCCAGACGTCCCAGTTCGACCTGCCGATTTGCAAAGGTGGCTACATCGATATCGACGTCGACGGCAAACAGCGCCGCATCCATTTGACCCGTATCCATATGGAAGAAGACGCAGGCAAGCTCGTCCACAGCGGCGGCAGCATTGCCAACTCTGATTCGACCAGCGTCGACTATAACCGTACGGGCGTACCGCTCCTGGAAATCGTCGGCGAACCGGAACTGCGCAGCGGTGCCGAAGCCAGAGCGTATCTGGAAAAACTGCGCTCCATCATGCAGTACCTCGGCGTTTCCGACTGCCGCCTCGAAGAAGGCAGTATGCGCTGTGACGCCAATATCTCCGTCCGTCCCGTCGGTTCGGATAAATTGGGGACCAAGACGGAAATCAAGAACATCAACTCCTTCAGCGCCGTCCAGAAGGGGATTGAATACGAAGCCGTCCGCCAGGCTCAGATCCTCGACGAAGGCGGTACAATCCAGCAGGCTACGCGCGGCTGGGATGAAGCCAAGGGCATTACCATCCTCCAGCGCGTCAAAGAAGGGGACAGCGATTACCGTTACTTCCCGGAACCGGACCTCATTCCTATCGAAGTGTCGCCAGAATACATCGAACAGGTCCGCCAGGAACTGCCGGAAATGCCCGATGCCCGCTGCCAGCGCTTCCAGGATGAATTGGGCTTATCCGAATACGACGCCAACTTGCTGACCCTGGAAAAACAGACAGCCGATTACTTTGAAGCCGTCGTCAAAGAAGGCGTCGATGCCAAAGAAGCAGCCAACTGGATGCTCGGCGAATTCGCCAAGAAACTGAACGAAGAAAACATCGACATTTCCGCTTCGCCAGTCAAACCGGCTGACCTGGCTGGCCTCTTGAAACTCATCGCTAAAGGGACCATCTCCGGCAAGATCGCCAAGAAAGTCCTGCCGGAAATGTGGAAGTCCGGCAAAGCAGCCGACGTCGTCGTCAAAGAACAGGGTCTGGTCCAGATCACCGATACAGGTGCCCTGGAAGACATGGTCAAAAAAGTCATCGCTGCCAACCCGCAGTCCGTCGCCGACTATAAAGCCGGCAAGAAGAAAGCCATCGGCTTCCTCGTCGGCCAGATCATGAAAGAAACAAAAGGCCGGGCCAACCCCGGCGTCGTCAACCAGCTGTTGACCAAGAATTTACAGTAAAAGATAGTTTGCAGCTAAAAAGGGACATCGCATGAAGGCCTATGCCATCATGCGATGTCCCTTTCTCTTTATAGTTTGTAGTACAGATTTTGTAGTTTTCAGAGAAAAACTTTAAATTTAAAGCCATCCACTAACAACTAACTGCTAGCCACTAACAACTTAAAAGAGCTTGTCGTCGTGCGACAAGCTCTTTTTTATATTATTCTTCCGGATGGAGCAGTTTATGGATGGCCGTGCTGGTCGGCAGGGTTTCCGTTTCTTCACCGTCTGTCGTATAGAGCAGGGGCGCGCCGAAGGTCTGGCCCTGGAGCATGGCTTCTTTGGCGATTTTGCCGATAGGATGTGGGATGACCGTTGCGTCGTGATGGGCTTCGTGGAAGGCTTTAGCTGCATCTTCCAGGGCCTGGATATCTTCTTTCGTCTGGACGGGGACAGCCAGTTCAAAGGTCTTGGCTTCCAGGTCCCAGCGGCTTTCCATCTTCTGGACGAGTTCGTCGGCTTTGGCGCCCTGGTCGGCGCGGATGACGATGATGGGGACACTGCCCAGGTCGACGGCCTGACCGGCGATGTCGTCGATGTCATCTTCGTCGAGGCTGCCTTCGATTTTGACGGCGTCGATGAGGGCCGAACGGATGGCAAAGCGTAGAATCGTCGCGTAGTCGTTGTCGGTCTGGTACATTTCCGGCAGCTTGCTCTTATCGCACGAGAAGAGGACCGACGGCTGTTCAGCATCACGGGCAATGAACAGCAGGGCGTTCCAGAGCTGGGACAAATTGATGGTCCCGTTGAAACAGCCGGCATCAAAGGCAATCATATCGTAAGGTTTCTTTAAGATTTCGTCGATTCGGTCCTGCAAATCTTCGATAGTTTCACATTCCAAGGGAACGGCGATGAAGGGATGGTCCGATTCAAAATGAATACTCATTGCACTAGGCATATATTATTACCTCCTAAGTCGTATTATCTTTATTGTACTCGGAATATGACTTGTTGGCAATGGCTATAAAAAAACGTTGACAAATCATCTCGTTTCTTGTATAATATTTTTTGTTGGCGGGGCATAGCGCAGTTTGGTAGCGCACCTGGCTTGGGACCAGGGGGTCGCAGGTTCAAATCCTGCTGCTCCGACCATTACCGACCGATGCGGGTGTAGCTCAGTGGTAGAGCGCCAGCCTTCCAAGCTGGTTATGTGGGTTCGATTCCCATCACCCGCTCCATTTTTTGAGACTCAGTAGCTCAGCTGGATAGAGCAACAGCCTTCTAAGCTGTGGGTCTAGGGTTCGAATCCCTACTGGGTCACCACTTACTTGCGCCTATAGCTCAGGGGATAGAGCACCGGTCTCCGGAACCGGGTGCGAAGGTTCGAATCCTTCTAGGCGCACCAAAAAAATAGTGAAAAGGACCCCGCACGAAGGCTTTTGCCATCATGCGGGGTCCTTTTTCATTTTATAGTTTGTATAATCTGGTTTTAAATTGTTAACCATCCGCTAACTGCTGCATGGTAGGGAATACACAAAATTCACAGCGGGACGCCCTCTGGGCGTCCCCTACAGCAAAAAAAGGGATTGTCGCATGTGCGACAATCCCTTTTCTATATCTTACACTAAACCTTGTTCAATCATGACGTCGGCGACTTTCATGAAGGCCGTGATGTTGGCACCGGCGACGTAGTTGTCGGGGACGCCGTATTTTGCAGCGTTGTCACGGGATTCTTCAAAGATGTTGCGCATAATGTCTTTGAGGGTAGCGTCGACTTTTTCAAAGGGCCAGGACAGGCGTTCCGAGTTCTGAGCCATTTCCAGGGCCGATACGGCGACGCCGCCGGCATTTGCGGCTTTGGCCGGCGCAAAGAGGACGCCGTGTTCCTGGAAGTAAGCCATAGCGTCGAGGGTCGACGGCATGTTGGCGCCTTCGCCGATGGCTTTTACGCCGTTCTGGACGAGGATTTTAGCCGATTCCAGGTCGATTTCGCCCTGTGTAGCGCAGGGGAGGGCGATGAAGGCCGGGATTTTCCACATATCGCGGCTGTTTTCGTGGTATTCTGCATCCGGATGGGTTTCGATGTATTCTTTGATGCGGCCGCGGCGGACTTCTTTGATGTCCTTGACGGTTGCGACGTCGATGCCATTGGCGTCATAGATATAGCCGCTGGAGTCGGAGCAGGTGACGACCTTGGCACCCAGGGCCTGGGCTTTTTCGATGGCATAGATGGCGACGTTGCCCGAACCGGAAACGATGACCGTCTTGCCTTTGATGTCGATGTTCTTGTTGTCCAGCATATCCTTGACGAAATAGAGGAGACCATAGCCGGTAGCTTCTGTACGGGCGAAGCTTCCGCCGTAATCAATGCCTTTGCCTGTGAGTACGCCGGCATCGAAAGCGTCCTGGATGCGTTTGTACTGGCCATAGAGGAAGCCGATTTCACGGGCGCCGACGCCGATGTCGCCAGCCGGTACGTCGATGTTGGGGCCGATGTGGCGGCACAGTTCGGTCATGAAGCTCTGGCAGAAATGCATGACTTCCCGGTCCGATTTGCCTTTCGGGTCGAAGTCCGAGCCGCCTTTGCCGCCGCCGATGGGAAGGCCGGTCAGGGCGTTCTTGAAGATCTGTTCAAAAGCCAGGAACTTCAAGATGCTCAGGTTGACGCTCTTGTGGAAGCGCAGGCCGCCTTTGTAAGGGCCGATGGCGCTGTTGGCCTGGACGCGGTAGCCGCGGTTGACGTGGAAGACGCCGTTGTCATCTTCCCAGGGGACGCGGAAAATGATGACGCGTTCCGGTTCGATGATGCGTTCCAGGATGTGGTGCTGTTTATATTTCGGTTCCTTTTCCAGCATGGGCACGAGGGACGTCAGTACTTCGCGGGCTGCGTTCTGGAATTCCGTCTGTTCAGGGTCACGGCGCTGGATGATGGCCAGCACGTCTTCTACATACTGCTGCATTTCTGTCATAATGGATTCTCCTTTGAATGAATATTTTATTGTAATGAGGTAGTCGATAGATGCGTCGTAATGACTTTTTTGCATCCGCTGGAGCTATTATAGAAAAGATTTTAGAAAATGTAAACAAAAACTTAAAAAATTAGTGATAGAGATTTCAAAACGATAAAATTCAAAAATCGAATAATTGATTTGTCATGACTGGCAGGGGCCGGAGAAGCGTAGTATAATAGGGAAGATGTTTGAAGAAGGGAAGTGCATGTATGGAAACATGGCTTGATCTGCATATGCATACGAAATATAGTATGGATGGCCAATTCGAGCCGGCCGACTTGATGCGCCAATGCGCCGATGCCGGCGTGACGACCGTCGCCGTGACCGACCACGATTCGGCCCGGGCTATCCCGGAAGCGCGGCAGGAAGCGGCCCGGCTGGGCTTGAACCTGGTGCCGGGCATCGAAATCAGCTGCCAGTATAAAGGGAAGAATTTCCACCTTCTCGGCTATGGCATCCATGCCGAGGACCCTGTTTTTGCGGCCATTGAAAAGGATGTATACGGCCAGCGCCGGGCGATTTCAGAAAAGGTCCTCGACGCCGTCGAAGCCCTGGGCATCGTCCTCGACCGGCCGGCTATCTGGAAGCTCTGCAGCGGCGATGCCGTTGCGTCCGTCCATATCGCCCGCGTCGCCCTGGCGGACCCGCGCAATGCGGATTGTCCCGTCCTGGCACCGTACCGGCCGGGTGGGGCGCGGAGCGATGCGCCATACGTCAACTTTGGCTGGGATATCTGCGGCCAGGGAGGCCCGGCTTTCGTGCCCATGACCTTCATGGATTTTGCCAAAGCCGTCGCCATCATCCACGACCACGGCGGTGTCGCCGTCCTGGCCCATCCCGGTGCCAATATGAAGCAGAACCGGCCGCTGACGGAAGAGCTCATCGCTACGGGCCTCGATGGCATCGAAGCCTATTGCAGCTATCACGACGAAGGGACGAGTGCTTTTTACCGCCGCATTGCCGATAACTATGGCCTGATGGCGACCTTGGGCAGCGATTACCACGGCCGGGCCAAGCCGCACATCCGGCTCGGGACGTACGGCCATCCGGAACCGCAGGCCCTGTGGGACCGGCTCTGCCAGAAAATCAAACAACAACATGGGGAAGTGTATGTATCGTGAAAACGAAAAAAATGATATCTGCCCTGGCCTTGACCCTTTGTCTGGCCCTGGGCATGACGACAGGTTCTTTGGCGAGTGCTGCCGACAATGAAGGCGCAGCCTATACGACGGGCGTCGCCAGTGTCGACCAGCACATGGATGCCGTAGCCAGGGGCAAGGCCAAAGCCGCTAAGGCTGCCAAGAAGGCAGGGAAGACGAAAAAAGACCAGGCCGGCAAGACGGCGCCTGTATCGTCCCAGCCAGCCGCTGCAGCCAGCACAGCCGCCAAGCCCGCAGTCATCGGCAATGTCCCGCGGTCGGCGAAACCCGCCGGAGCCCGCGGCGTCATGCGCAACTATAATCCCGTGACCGATGCGGCGCCGGCCGAACCGATGGCCATCAAGGAAACGCATTTCCAGTTCCGCGAAACGCTGCTCCTGCGGCCGAAGACGGACATGGTCGTCATCCATCACGTCGGCATCCCCGATGGCGATACGTCGGCAGCGGCTATCCATCGCGCCCATCTGGCCAACGGCTGGGCCGGTATCGGTTACCATTACGTCATCCGCAAAGACGGGACCATTGAACGGGGCCGCCCGCTGGCTACGGTCGGTGCTCATGCCGAAGGGCAGAACTACCATACCGTCGGCATCAATGTGACGGGCAATTTTGAAAAGGAAATCCCCACGCCGGCCCAGATCCACTCCCTGGAAGGACTGGTCGCCTGGATCTGCAAGATCTACAGCATCGTGCCGGGTCCGTCTACCATCGTAGGCCATCGCGACGTCAACAGTACGGACTGCCCGGGCCGCAACCTCTACAGCCTGCTACCGCAGATCCGCAAGGATGTCGCCCAGAAGATGAACGGTATGGATTCGTCTTATGAAGATAAGCTGAAGAAGACGAATTTCCTCAAGATGAGCCGGAAAGAACGGGAAGCCATCATCATGCAGGGCGCGTCGGTCTTCTAATCGCTACTGGCAGGGGCCAGTGAACTATGATATAATTAAATAGTTGCAGTTGAATCACGATAAGGGCTGCGCATGGATCGCCTTGTTTTCCAGGGCTTCATGCGACAGCCCCAATTTGTCATGAGGTAAAAACGATATGAAGCAATTCTTTCAATGGATGAATCAAGATGAAAATATCCGCTCCGCCGTGGCTGCGTTTTCCCAGCCCGGCTGTCATAGTATCTACGGCCTCAGCGGTTCCGTCAAGAGCGCCCTCGTCGCCAAGGCCCTGACGGAAAAGCCGGGGCAGGCCGTCCTCGTCGTCCCGTCGCGGGAACAGGCTGCGGCCTGGATGGCGGACCTGGCCTTTTTGGTACCGGACCTGCCAGTCCTGGATTTCCCTGTCGTCGACAAGGCCGTCTTTACGACGACGGCCAAGAGCCTGGACCGGACGGCCCGGCAGATGGAAGCCTTGGGCCGCCTGCGCCAGGGTGACCGGCTCCTGATCCTGGCGGCACCGGAAGAAGCGGCCCAGTACGTCATGGCGCCGCAGCGCATCGATGCCGCCGCTATCGACGTGGCCATCCATCAGGACTACGACCGCGACGAGTTGTTGCAGCACCTCGTCGACGCCGGCTATGAACGGGTCGACATGGTCGAACGGCGCGGTCATTTTTCCGTCCGCGGCGACATCGTCGATATCTATGCCGTCAACGAACCGCAGCCCCTGCGCCTGGAGTTCTTCGGCGACGAACTGGACAGCCTGCGCACGTTCGATACAGACAGCCAGAAATCCCAGGACCAGCGGGAAAAGGCCCGCATCCTGCCCATTTCCCTGACTGTCCAGGATGACGAGAAATATACGCTCCTGGACTATGCCGGACAGGGCGTCATCATCTGGGATGAACCGAACCGCGTCCGCGAAGGCCTGAAGAAGGTCCTCAAGGAGTCCGACGACTATAAGGGCCGCCTGGCGTCCTGGAAAAATCTGGTCACAGCCCAGCGCCCGGGGCCGCAGCTCATCTTGTCGCTCATGGCCCAGTCTGTGCCGGATATGATGATAGACACGTCGGCCAGCTTTGCCGCCAAGATGATGGCCAGTTTCCAGAAGCAGTTCAACCTCCTGGAAGAAGAAGTGCACCATTGGCGGGACCTGGGGAATACAATCCTCTTCGTCATCAACAGCCGCGACCGACGGGCTTCGCTCCAGGCCTGGATGAAGCAGCATGAGCTGCCGTTCCGGGACTACGATGATGACCAGAGTACGCCAGGCGGCGTCTACGTCGTCGAAGGGGAGATCCACGACGGCTTCGAGCTGCCTTATGCCAAAATCGTCGTCGTCGCCGAACGGGATGTCTTCGGCACCCAGAAGCGGCGCCTGCGCCATCATGCCGCCAAAGGCCAGGAAATCAACGTCTTTACCGACCTCAAGCCCGGCGATTACGTCGTCCACGAAGTCCACGGCATCGGCCGCTACATCGGTATCAAGACCATTGAAATGGATGGTGTCCACAAGGATTATCTGGAAATCCACTATGCCGGCAAGGATATCCTCTACGTGCCGACGGACCAGTTGTCCCTGTTGCAGCGCTACATCGGTAACGAAGGGGATACGCCGAAATTACAGAAAATGGGCGGTTCCGACTGGCAGAAGACGCGGGCCAAGGCCCAGAAGTCCATTACCGACCTGGCAGAAAAACTCGTCGCCCTCTATGCCAAGCGGGAAGTCGTTCAGGGCTATGCCTTTCCGCCGGATACGCCGTTCCAGAAGGAATTTGAAGAAGCCTTTCCTTATGAAGAAACGGAAGATCAGTTGAAAGCCGTCCGCGATATCAAGGCCAGCATGGAAAAGCCGACGCCCATGGACTGCCTGGTCTGCGGCGACGTCGGTTTCGGCAAGACTGAAGTGGCCATGCGGGCCATCTTTAAAGCCGTCACAGCCGGCAAGCAGGTCGCCGTCCTGGTGCCGACGACGGTCTTGTCGCAGCAGCATTTCCAGACCTTTATGGAACGCTTCGGTCCCTTCGGCGTCCACGTCGACGTCCTCAACCGCTTCCGCTCGTATAAAGAAAAGAAAGATATCCTGGCCCGGACCCTGACCGGCGATATCGACGTCCTCATAGGGACCCACAGCCTGCTCAACAAGAAGGTCAAGTTCAAGGACCTGAGTCTCCTGGTCGTCGATGAAGAACAGCGCTTCGGCGTGGCCCAGAAGGAAAAATGGAAGGCCTGGGCAGCCAATATCGACGTCCTGTCCCTGAGCGCCACGCCGATTCCGCGGACGCTGCACATGTCCCTGGTCAACCTGCGGGAAATGTGCGTCATCGAAACGCCGCCGACAGACCGTTTCCCGGTCCAGACCTATGTGACCGAATACGACGCCCGCATCGTCAGCGATGCCATTATGCGCGAAAAACGGCGGGGCGGCCAGGTCTTCTTCGTCTACAACCGCGTTGCGACCATCGAAAAGATGAAAGACGAACTCCAGGCCCTCTTGCCGGATGTGACCATCGGCATCGCCCACGGCCAGATGGCCGGGAGCCTGCTGGAATCGGTCATGTTCGATTTCTATGAAGGCAAATACGACGTCCTCCTCTGTTCGAGCCTGGTCGAAAACGGCCTGGACGTAGCCAATGCCAATACCATCATCATTTACGACGCCGACCATTTCGGCCTGTCCCAGCTCTATCAGATGCGCGGCCGCGTCGGTCGGAGCCATCGCATGGCCTATGCCTATTTCCTCTACCGCCGCGACAAGGTCCTGTCGGAAGTCGCCGAAAAACGCTTGCAGGCCATCAAGGAATTCACCGAACTCGGCTCGGGCTTCAAGATTGCCATGCGTGACCTGGAAATCCGCGGCGCCGGCAACCTCCTGGGTCGGGAACAGCACGGCAATATCGCCAGCGTCGGCTTTGCCATGTACTGCCATATGCTGGAAGATGCCATCGCCAAGGCTCAGAACGGCAAGGAAGCAGCGCCGCCGCCACCGGAAACGGTCATGGAAATCCACGTCGACGCCTTTATCGACGACGGCTATATCCAAAATGGCGGCCAGAAAATCGAAATGTACCAGCGCCTGGCCGTCTTATCGTCGAAAGAAGAACTGGCCGACCTGCGCCGGGAACTGGCCGACCGCTACGGCAAGCCCAGCCAGCCCGTAGAGAAATTGCTGCAGGTCACGGAAACGCGCCTCGACGCCAAGGCCCAAGGATTGGTCCTCATCGCTCAGAAGAAAGACGTCCTGGAATTGAAGTGGCAGCGCGTCGCCGATATGCCCGACCTTTCCAAACTGGAACCGTCCCTGCGCCGCCGTTTCCGCCTTGTGCCCAACATGCCCGTCATGGTCCGCGTCTCCCTGGCTGGGATTTCCGACGTCCTGGCCTTTATCCAGACGCTGCTGGTGGCCTTTTCATCATTGAGAAAGGGGAATTCCCTTGAGTAAGAACTCCTTTTTACGGGGCGCCATGGTCCTCACCGTGGCCGGTATCGTCGTCAAGATTCTGGGCGGGCTGAACCGTATCTTCTTGTCGCGCCTCTTGGGGGGCGAAGGCATCGGCCTGTACCAGATGGCTTATCCCGTCTATATCCTGCTCCTGAGCATTATCGGCGCCGGGATTCCCATTGCCGTGTCCATCATGATTGCTGAGGAAGCGGCCAAAGGCCATTACAGCGGCGTCCGCCGTATCTTTCATGTGACCCTGGTCTTCATGACCGTCGTCGCCGTCGTCTGCGGCCTGGCCCTGCCTTTTGGCGCCCATGGCCTGGTCGAAATGGGCATCGTCCGCGATAGCCGGGTCTTTCCGGCTCTGGCCGTCCTGGCGCCGGCCCTGAGCCTGTCGGTCATCGCCTGCTGTTTCCGCGGCTATTTCCAGGGCCTGCAGCTCATGACGCCGACGGCACTGTCCCAGATGGCAGACCAGTTTGTCCGGGTCTGCACCATGCTCGTCCTGGCCTGGATTCTCTTGCCGAAGGGGCTGGAATGGGCCGCTGCCGGTGCCGCCTTCGGCGCCGTCCCGGGGGCGGCGGCAGGGCTGGTGCTCATCGCTTTCCTGTATTACCGTCACAGCCGCCATCCCATGCCCGATGACGACGGCGTCTTCGTCATCCAGTCGCCGCGGCGCATCATCCGCCGGCTCATCGTCCTGGCCGTGCCCGTAGCGGCGGCCAACATGCTCCTGCCGGCCGTGGCCAGCATCGACTTGTTCATCGTGCCCCTGCGTCTGGAAGCAGCTGGCTACAGCACCCATCAGGCGACGGCCCTTTACGGCTATCTGACGGGCATGGCCAACGGCCTGGTCCAGCTGCCGGCTATCTTGACCATCGCCCTGGCGACGAGCCTCGTCCCGGCCGTATCGGCGGCCTTTTCCCAGCGGAATCGGGACGTCATCCTCGACCGGACCGACACGGCCATGCGCATTGCCAACGTCATCACCGTGCCGGCCTGCCTGGGCCTGGCCGTCCTGGCCGTACCCATTTCCCGGCTCCTCTATGCGACGCCGGCAGCGGGGCCGGCCATCTGCGTCCTGTCCATTTCGGTCTTCCTCGTCGGTCTCCAGCAGATCACCAGCGGCCTTTTGCAGGGCATGGGCCATACGGCCGTCCCGCTGTACAACATGGCCGCCGCGGCCGTCGTCAAGATTATCCTCAGCTGGCACTTGACGGCCATTCCCTGGCTGGGCGAAGTCGGCGCCGCCTGGGCGACCAATGCCGATTTGGCCGTCGCTACGGCGCTCAATCTTTACTTTGCCCGTAAATACATTGCCTACCGCGTCCAGTGGGGCTACATCGGGAAACTCTTTCTGGCCGGCGCCGCCATGGCCGGCACGGCCTGGCTCGTCCACCACGCCTTGTTCGTCCTCTTCGGCAACGCCGTGGCCACCATCGCCGCCATCATGGCCGCAGCCCTGGTCTACCTCATCGGCCTCGTCGTCTTCCGGGCCCTCACGGCAGAAGATATCGAAAAAATCCCCGTCGTCGGGAAGAAAGTAAGCCGGCGGATACATTTGTAGGAAAGACGCAGGCCGCAAAAATCACATGGCCTGCGGGACGGCCTTTGGCCGTCCCTTGCTTTTTCCCGTTCTTTTTGCTATACTGGAAACAGATAGTTGAGCAAATCAACTAATTACTGAAGAAAAGGGGATGCAGCACATGGATTATTTGAAGGCTGGTCATGATTTCAGTGTCATCAACCAGCGTTCCCAAGCCTATGTGGTCGAAGCGTGCCGTCCTTGGAATTTGTCTTATTCGGAACATGTGACGCTCCTGAGTTTGTACAGCCACGATGGCTGCCGGCAGAATGAGCTCTGTCAGGTCATGCAGGCCGACAAAGCCCTGGTGGCCCGGAATCTGAAGACGCTGGAGGCGAAGGGATTCGTCAGCCGGCGCCAGCAGGGGACGGACCGGCGTTACAAGTATCTCTATTTGACGCCCAAGGCCCGGGAGCTGCAGGATACGATGGAAGAGATTTTAAGGAAATGGGTCGACGTCCTCGTCCAGGGCGTCGATGAGGTGACGCTGGGGCCGGCGTTGCAGCTCATGCATCAAGTGGCCGACAATGCCGCTGAAGCCGATATTGCTGCCCTTAATCCCACAAAGGAGATGAAGCCATGAAACGCGATTGGAAATATACAGTCCTCGTCATAGCCGTCCTGACGGCCTTGGGCCTGACAGGCTGCGGCCAGCAGACCCAGCAGGCCGAACAGCCCCAGCTGGTCAAGGCCATCCAGGTCGGCAGTGAAACGGCGGGCACGACGGCCGGTACCTATTCGGGGACGGTCAAGGGCCGATACCAGAGTAATTTGTCCTTCCAGGCCGGCGGCCGCATTACGGCCCGCAACGTCCAGCTCGGCTCCCAGGTCCATGCCGGAGACGTCCTGATGACGGTCGACCCGAAAGACGTGGCCCAGGCTGTTAATCAGACCCAGGCCCAGGTCGACGCCGCTGCTGCTCAGCTCCAGCTGGCCCAGTCCAATTTAACCCGTTATCAGCAATTATACGATATGGATGCCATCAGCGCGTCCGTCCTGGACCAGTACCAGACAGCTTACGACCAGGCTTCGGCCCAGTATAACCAGGCCTTGGCAGCCCAGCAGGCGCAGGAAAACCAGTTATCCTATACGCAGCTCACGGCCGATGCCGACGGCGTCATCTCAGCCGTATCGGCAGAAGTCGGCCAGGTCGTCGCTGCCGGCCAGACTGTAGTCACCCTGGTCCATTCAGGGGACCTGGAAGTCCAGGTCAATGTACCGGAAAATAAATTGGCCGATTTTCCAGTCGGCCAGAACGTGACCGTCACCTTCTGGGCCCTCCAGAACCAGCAGGCCGCCGGTGTCGTCCGCGAAGTGGCTCCTATGGCCGATGCGGCGTCGCGGACGTACCAGGTCAATATTTCCCTGCCCAATCCGCCGGACGGCATGCAGCTCGGCATGACGGCTACGGTTGCCAACGGCAGTGAACAGGCAGCCGCTGAAGATACCTTCGTCCTGCCGCTGGCCGCCATCTATCAGACCGGCGACACGCCCCAGGTCTGGGTCGTCGGCAAGGATAAGACCTTGTCCCTGAAAGACGTGACGGTCCAGGATTTTGGCGATAATACGGTCAAAGTCACGGGCCTCAGCCGCGGTGATGTCGTCGTCACGGCCGGCGTCCATATGCTCAGTGAAGGACAGAAAGTCCGCGTAGAGGGGGAAGATGAATGAGAAATTTATCGGAAGTCTCTATTCACAACCGCGTCCTCGTCTGGTACTTCATCATCCTCGTCGCCATTGCCGGTATCTTTTCCTACATGAAACTGGGCCGCATGGAAGACCCGACGTATACGGTTCGGACTATGGTCGTCTCCGTCGCCTGGCCCGGTGCCACGGCGGAACAGATGCAGGAACAGGTGACGGATAAAATCGAAAAGAAACTGCAGGATACGCCGAACCTGGATTACATCAAGAGTTATTCCCGGCCCGGCCAGTCGGTCATCTACGTCTACCTCGACGACAAGGCGCCGCGCGACAGCATCCGCAGCACCTGGCATGAAGTCCGCAATTTGACGGAAGATATGAAGAAAGATTTGCCCGAAGGCGTCTATGGGCCTTATTACAACGACCGTTTCGACGACGTCTACGGTTCTATCTATGCTATCACCGGCGATGGCTATTCGTATGAAGAATTGCGTCAGAAAGCGGAAAAGATACGCCGCATGATGATGTCCGTCGACGATGTCAGCAAAGTCGAACTCGTCGGCGAACAGTCGGAAAAGGTCTACATCGAAGTGGCCAATTCCAAACTGGCCGAACTGGGGATTGCGCCGACGACCATCGCCAATGCCGTCAAAGGCCAGAACCAGATGACGCCGGCCGGCATGGTCGATACCCAGTCGGACAACGTCTACCTGCGCCTGTCCGGTGTCTTTGAAGACGTCGAAGCCATCCGCAACCTGCCCATCAATGCCAATGGCCGCGTCTTCCGCCTGGGCGATATCGCCACGGTCGAACGGCGCTATACGGAACCGGCGGACCCGAAGATGTTCTATAATGGCAAGCCTGCCGTCGGTATCGCCTTGTCCATGAAGAGCGGCGGCAATAACCTCCAGCTCGGCGAAAACTTGAAGAAGTTGCAGGAAAGCGTCAAATCCGATTTGCCGGCCGGCATGGAAATCCACCAGGTATCGGACCAGCCGCAGGTCGTCAAAGAGTCCATCAGCGACTTTACCAACACCCTGCGTGAAGCCATCATCATCGTCCTCGTCGTCAGCTTCCTCAGCCTGGGACTGCGGACGGGCCTGGTCGTCGCTTTCTGTATCCCACTGGTCCTGACCGGCGTCTTCTGTGTTATGGAAGTAGCCGGCATCGACTTGCATAAGGTTTCCTTAGGTTCCCTGATCATCGCCCTGGGCCTCCTCGTCGACGACGCCATCATTGCCGTCGAAATGATGACGGTCCAGCTGGAGAAGGGCATGAACCGCGTCGATGCGGCCTGCTATGCCTTCAAGGCGACGGCCAAGCCCATGCTGACGGGGACCCTCATTACCTGCTCCGGCTTCATCCCCGTCGCCTTTGCCGATGGGGCGGCGTCGGAATTCTGTAAGGATTTGTTCCCAGTCATCACGGCGGCCCTGGTCCTGTCGTGGATTGTATCGGTCATGGTGGCACCGCTCTTCGGCTATTACCTGATCAAGCCGAAAGTGGCCAAAGGCGAAGAGCCGGAGCCCTTGTATCAGAGCCGGTTCTACGTCTTCTTCCGCAAGGTCCTGACCTGGTGCCTGACCCACCGGGTATTAGTCATCGGCGGGACAGCGGCTATGTTCATCTTGTCCGTCGGCATGATGAAACTCATTCCCCAGGAATTTTTCCCGCCCTCCCTGCGGCCGGAACTCATCGTCGAAATGACCCTGCCTGAAGGCTCGTCCATGCAGGCCACGCAGAAGGAAGCATCCCGCTTTGCCCAGTATCTGGACAGTCAGCAGGCGAAGCTCAAAGATTATTCGTACTACGTCGGCGAAGGGGCACCGCGTTTCGTCCTGACCATCGAACCGGTCCTGCCGGCCAATAACTACGCCCAGTTCGTCGTCGTCGCCAAGGATACGCAGACGAGGGAAGAATTGACGCAGTCCATCAAACAGGAAATGGCCGACAAGTTCCCCAACGTCCGCTGCAACGTCAAGAACGTGCCCTTAGGGCCGCCGTCGGATTACCCCATCATGCTGCGCGTATCCGGCTACGATACGGATAAGGTCAAAGCCTATGCCCAGCAGATCGCGGCGCGCATTGCCAAGGACCCGAATACGGAAAATGTCTTCCTCAACTGGGACCAGAAAAATAAGATCATGCACGTCGACCTGGATCAGAATAAGCTGCGGGCCATGGGCATTTCCGGTGAAGACATTGCCCAGACCTTGTATACGGAACTGTCCGGGGCGACGGTCGCCCAATACTATGCGGCCGATAAGACCATCGGCATCCAGCTGCGCCTCCAGGACAGCGACCGCAATGACCTGGCCAAGATCAAGAGCCTGCCCGTCTACGTAGGCCAGGCCGGTTACGTGCCGCTGGAACAGATTGCCACTATTTCCTATAAAGGCGAAGATGGCCTCATCTGGCGCCGCGATTTGAAACCGACCATCACCATCAACGGCGGCATCAAGTCCGGTACGGCCAACGATGTGACGCAGAAAGCCTACGATTCCATTGCCGATATCCGGGAAAGCATGCCCTTTGGCTATACCGTCGAAGTCGACGGGGCCCTGGAAAACAGCCAGAAGTCCCTGAAGTACCTCCTGGTACCGGTACCGGTCATGGTCATCATCATCATGACCCTGCTCATGTTCCAGCTGCGCAGTCCGTCGCTCATGTTCCTGGCCCTGATTACGGCGCCTATGGGACTCATCGGCGTCTCCTGGGGGATGCTCCTCTTCGGGAAATCCCTGGGCTTCGTCGCCGATTTGGGCATCCTGGCCCTGGGCGGCATGATCATCCGCAACTCCATTATTCTCCTGGACCAGATACAGAAACATATGGCTGCCGGCGAAGACCCATGGCATGCCGTCATCGACTCGGCGGTCATGCGCTTCCGGCCCATCATGCTCACGGCCGCAGCGGCCATCCTGGGCATGATACCCCTCATGAAGAGCGTCTTCTGGGGCCCCCTGGCCGTCGCCATCGCCAGCGGCCTCTTCGTCGCCACCGTCCTGACCCTGCTGGTCCTGCCGACCATGTACGCCGCCTGGTTCAAAGTAAAGAGAACGAGTTAGCTTAGTGGCTCGTGGTTCGTGGCTCGTAGGGGCCGTCCTGAAAGGCGGTCCGCAAGGGCTCTCCTTATAGGAGAGCTGTCAGCGAAGCTGACTGAGAGGTTGCTCTTCATAGTTTGTAGTACGGAGTTTGTAGAAGATAGTTTTAAATTTAAGACCATCCGCTAACCACTAGCCACTAGCTACTAATCACTCAAAAAAGTCCTGTCGCACATGCGGCAGGACTTTTTTGCCATGCCCTAAAGGCATTTCCAGCCGGCGGTAAATAGGCATTTTACATAACTTGTTGCTGAACGTATACTACAAGTAAGCAAAGACATGATGTCATGTGAGAATCAGCCGGCCTGTGAATAGGAAAGGAGTCATGTACGATGAAAAAGAAAGTGTTAGCCTTTGCTTGTGCTATGATGGTGACAGCATCGTTGACAGCCTGCGGTATCAATGAGGTAGTGAATGGGACGGCTCCGTCCAGCAGGCCGAACCGGGCGCTTCGGTCCACGAAGGCTTTGCCCTGCATTACAAGGACATGGATAAGGCCGAAGAAACGACACGGCAGTGGTTGAACCAGATGGGTTTTACCAAGTAAAGGAAGAGGGGGAATTTTCATGAAAATCACCAAGATGATGCAAATCGTTTTATTAGGTGCCGCGATGTTCCTGCTGACGGCCTGTGGCGAAGCGGGAACGGCCGGACAGAACACGGCGGAAAATACAGCGTCGGCACAGATGTCCGGTGTCTACGTGCCCAATCAGACGGGCAAGCCCATGTCGGAAGACATCAAAGATGAACTGGAAAGCAAACATAAACAGGAAGCAGCGGTCATCAAGACCATCCAGGAAGAACCGAAGGGGAGCCATAAAGACCAGCGCATCCTCATCGCCTATTTCACCTGGGGCGGCCGGTCTGGCGAAGTGGCCCATATGATACAGAATAAAATCGGCGGTGACCTCTACGAAATCAAGCGCGATCCCGATTACTCCCGCGATTATTCGACGGTCCTCAAGGAATCGGCGCAGGAAGTCGATGAAAACGTCCACCCGAAATTGGCCGGCACACAGCCCGACCTGTCGCAGTACGACGTCATCGTCCTTGGCTATCCCTGCTGGTGGTTCACGGCGCCTATGACGATTCCGTCGTTCCTGGAAGAAAAAGATTTGAAGGGGAAACTCATCGTACCCTACATGTGCTCTTACAGCAGCCCCTTTGAAGTCACCTTGCCGGCTTTGGCGGCCGCCGCTCCCGGTGCCCGCCTCTTTACGGGGCTGACCCTGGATAAGGATACGGATTACAGCGTCATCGATTCCTGGCTGGATAAAGCCGGATTGTTATAAGACAGGAGGGAATATAGATGCCTCATGATATGAGCCGGCGGACTTTTTTGAAGCTCCTCGGCGGGGGACTGGCTGGAGCGGCTGCCGGCGGGGCCTTCATGAAGCGCGAGGATATCCTGGCTTTTCTCGATGCCGATAAGGCTGCCGGGGAAGCCGGGCAGGATTTGGGAAAAGTTACGACGCGCTATTATAAGCCCCTGGGAAAAAATTTGTCTCTCCTTGGCTTTGGCTGTATGCGCCTGCCGACGACTTTTTCGGCATCGGGTCGGGAAATCGATAAGGAATTAGGCGAGAAGATGGTCGATTTTGCCTATCGCCACGGCGTCAATTATTTCGACACGGCCTGGTTCTATCATGACGGGAAGTCCGAAGCTTTCATCGGCTAGGCCTTGCAGAAATATCCCCGCGACACGATTTATCTGGCCGACAAGATGCCGACGCCGATATTGACGGGTCTCGACCAGGCGAAAGACATCTTCCAGACCCAGCTCGACCGTTGTCAGGTGTCGTATTTCGACAACTACATGCTTCATTCCCTGACCAGCCGGGACCAATTCGATGAGCTGTACATCCACGACGGCATCCTGGACTACCTCCGCCAGGAAAAAGCCCGGGGCCGCATCCGCTGCCTGGGCTTCTCCTTCCACGGCGACGTGCCCTTTTTCTATCATCTCCTGGACCAGTATGATTGGGATTTCTGCATGATCCAGCTCAACTATGCCGACTGGAACGAACCGGGCGAAGCGCCGTCGGGGAGCCGGCAGGCCGGGGACCTGTACCGCAAGTGCAGGGAAAAGGAGGTCCCCATTTTCGTCATGGAACCGGTCAAAGGCGGCAATCTGGCCAACCTGTCGTCGTCGGCGGAAGCCATCTTGAAGCAGCAGCGGCCAGATGCCAGCATGGCCTCGTGGGCCCTGCGCTGGGTCGGCTCTAAAGAAGGGGTCATCACCATGAATTCCGGTATGAGCAATTTAGAACAGGTTCTGGACAACATCCGGACCCTGAGCGATTTCCAGCCCTTGTCGGCCGCCGAAGAACGGGCCATCCAGCGCTCCCTGGGGAAGGAAGCCGGCAGCGGGGCCATTCCCTGTACATATTGCCGGTATTGTGAGCCCTGTCCTTATGGCGTCGACATCGCCGAAGTCTTCCATATCTACAACCGCTATGGCGAACCGGCCGGGATCGACCTGGACCATCCGCAAGGAGCCTCGGCAACGCAGGAAAAAGCCTTCCTGGCCCATTATCAGAATAACTTGGAACGGTCGCAGCGCGCTTCCCGCTGTACGGCCTGCGGCCGCTGCCTGTCCAAATGTCCGCAGCATATCGACATCCCTAAGTACGTGCGGGCCATTGATGACGTCGTCCAATATTTCGGGCGCGATACGGGAAAGGGGGTAATATAGATGCGGAACATGCTGCAACGAAGCCGTATCGTCTTAGCCTGGCTCCTGATGGGGGTCATGGTCCTGACCTTCGGCGGTATCGTGGCGCCTGTGCTGCCGCAATGGCAGTTCCTGCCGGCCCTCCTGGCCGGGAATCTCCTAGTCATCGCTGTCATCGCCATCCTGACCCTGCTCCTGGGACGGATCTATTGCAGCGTCCTCTGTCCCTTGGGCATCAGTCAGGACTTCGTCTTCTGGCTGGCCAAAAGGCGCAAAAAAAATCGCCGGAAATTTGCTTTCCGGCGGGAGCGGCGCATCATGCGCTATAGTATTTTGATGTTGACCGGCCTGGCTTTCCTAGCCGGCTTGTCTGGCCTTCTGGGGCTGGTCGACCCGTACAGTATCTTTGGCCGCCTCGTCCACGATGGACTGGGCCTGCCAGCCGCCTATGGCTGGAATGCTTTGGTCGGCTTCAACGAAAGCCATGGCTGGATCCCGGCGCTCAGCAAGACGGATATCCTCTGGCCGCCGCTGGCTGCTATGGCCCTGGCCGGGGCGTATTTCGTCGTCTTAGCCGTCCTGGCCTGGCGCTATGGCCGGGCGTACTGCCATACGTTCTGTCCCGTTGGCACGCTGCTGGGGGCGATCAGCCGCTTCAGTCTCTTCCGGCCGGTCATCGACGGATCGAGCTGCGTCCACTGCGGGGCCTGTGAAAAGACGTGCCGTTCGTCCTGCATCGACGTCGCCCATGGCTTCGTCGATACCAGCCGTTGTGTCGACTGCTTCGACTGCGTCGCCGTCTGCCCGAAAGGGGCCCTGACTTTTTTCCGGGCCTTTCCGGTCAAGGGTCCGGAAAAGACGCCATCAGGCGAGGGCCTCAGCCGGCGGGAAATGCTGGTGACGACGGCCGTTGCCGTCGGGACCGTCGCCGCTGGCCTGGCCCGCAGTCAGACCGTCGTGCCGGCCTTGCTGGGGACGGGGAAAGGCAAGAAGAAAATCTTGCCGCCTGGGGCCGTCTCGGCCGACGCCTTTGTCCAGCGCTGTACGGCCTGCCATCTCTGCGTCAGCCGCTGCCCTAGCGGCGTCCTGTCCCCGGCCGTCTTAGAGAACGGCACCTTGCAGATGGGCCAGCCCTACATGGATTTCTCTAAGGGCTACTGTGTCTACAATTGCAATTTCTGTTCTCAAGCCTGTCCGGCCGGCGCTATCCGTCCGCTGGACCTGGCTGTGAAGGAGCAGACGAAGATCGGCATCGCCCGTTATGCCCAGTTCCACTGCCTCATCGCCCGCGACGGCATCGTCTGCGGCAACTGCGCCCGCCACTGCCCGGTCCAGGCCATTACCCTGGTCGAGAACCGGGACGGCCGCAGCTATCCTCATGTCGATGGGGCGCGCTGTATCGGCTGCGGTTCCTGCGAATATCACTGTCCGGCCAAACCGGCGGCCATTTCCGTCAGTCCCTTGCCGAAAGCCTGAGGCGTCAGTCTTCCGGGTCCGTAGCAATGTCCGGTTCGTTCTTGCGGTTGAAGCCGATGATGCGGCGCGGCTTTTCGATGTCGTCGTGGCGGGGGACGGCGACGAGGAGCAAGTTGAGCTGGGAAATGTGCTGGACCAGTTCGACCGCCGAGCCGTCGGACAATTCGCCGTAGAAGACGATCATGTTCGGGTCCCAGTAGCCGATGTCCTGGATGCTGAAGGTGATGTCGCCAGCCGATACCAGGCGCCCGCCGGCCTGCATGTCGTCGAGCAGGCCCGATTCAAAGTTGTTGATCAGGGCGACGATGCGCTGATACATGTCGGAAGCCAGATAGGGCGCTTCCGGGTCGTCTTCTTCTTCCGGGACGGCGCCGGGCTGGAGGATAGTCAGTTCCTTTTCTGCAGCTGCCTCTTTTTCGGGGGCCTTTTGTTTTTTCTTATCGTTTACGTCTGCCATAAAAATCCCTCCTTATCATTCTCATTATATCATTTAGACATAGAATGAGGCAATTCCTGCTACTTTTTTCCGGGTAGCAGGCTTTTTTTCTTGGCATCCCTATGCTGATATGGTATAATGGTCAAGACATGCTGACATCAGGTAACATATTTTCACACGAAAAGAGGTTTTTTCTTCATGGAATATGTGAACGAGTTGGACACTATATCGGCGGGAGCTGCGAAAAAAGAGGCGGTTCTCAAGGTACATCGTCTTACGTTTATGGAGGCTACGATGATGGTCGTCGGGTCTACCATAGGTTCCGGTGTTTTAGGTTTAGCTTTTGCCAGTCGCAATGCCGGCTGGCCCGTCCTGCTTACGTGGCTTGTCGTAGCAGGCTTTTTTTCTATCATCTCCATGCTCTATGTCGCCGAAGCGACGCTGCGCACCACGAGGCCCTTACAGCTGTCGGGCCTGGCTGAAAAATACGTCGGCAAGATCGGTTCCTGGCTGATTTTCTTTTCCGTCGGGGCCACGTCGTTTTGCAGCCTCATCGCCTATACCAGCGGCTGCGGCAAGATATTGAGCGAATTCTTCGGCATTTCCCTGGAAATGGCCAGCTGCCTCTTTGCCCTCGGGGCGACGAGCGTCGTCTGGCTGGGCCTCAAGGCAACCGGGGTAGCAGAGAAATATTTGAGTTCAGGTATGACGGCCATGCTTATTCTCCTCGTCGGCGCGTCACTTTTTTCGGCCCGCGTACCTGTCGCAGATATCCTCTATACCCACTGGATGTATGCCGTGCCGGTCTTCAACATTGCCGTCTTCTGTTACGCTGTCCAGTACATCGTACCGGAAATTTCCCGGGGCTTCACGCACGAACCGGGGAAACTCGTCCCGTCCATCCTGGCCGGGGCCGGCATTTCCTTCGTCATCCTGGCTCTGGTCCCGCTGGCCGTCTTTCTCATGCTGCCCGTCGATGAAATTTCGGAAGTCGCGTCCTTATCCTGGGGCCGCGCCCTGGGGTCGCCGGTCTTCTTCGTCATCGTCAATGCCTTTGCCTTCTGCGCCATGCTGACGTCATTCTGGGCCATTGCCGAAAGTTTCCTGACCAACATGATCGACCGCCTGGGCTTCAAGTCGGAAACGGATATCCGCACGCGGGCGGCCTGCCTGGCCTTCATCGTCATCCCGCCGGTCCTCCTGGCCTACAGCGGCCTCGTCGGCTTCGTCAACGCCATCTTCAGCGCCGGCACCTTCGGCGGCATCATCATGTCCATCCTGCCCGTCTTCATGCTGCGCAGTTCCCGGAAACACGGTGACAAGAAACCGTGTTGGCAATGCGGCTGGATCGCCCATCCCATCATGCAGACCCTGGTCGTCCTCCTCTTTGCCAGTGCCGGCGTCTACGCCATCCTCAGCCTCTGTGGCTGGCTGCCTGCGGCGTGGTAACGAAATATAGTTTGTAGTATGGAGTTTGTAGTTTGCAAAAGATGGCTTTAAATTAAAAACCACTCACTAAAAACTGCAAACTTAATACTCAAAAGAGGCTGTCTTCATGAGACAGCCTCTTTTTTTTGCTTCCCGTGCCTCTGTAACGCGTTACCTATAAAGAAGAGAGAAGAGGAGAAAGGGAAAGAAGAGGAGACTAAAAAATATAGAGAGAATGTCCGCAGCGTGTGGATTTTTTCTCTTATATAGATAGAAGGCCGGAAGGGCCAAAGGGAAATGAGGTGTTTGCAATGAAGAAGCTGCAATGGCTTAAAACCAGGACTGGACTGTTTTCGGATCCCCGTATTTTATGTCTGATGAATCAGGCGAACGGCGATTCGTATATTGTGTTATGGTTTTTCCTGAAGGACATGGCGGGAACGATTAACGACAACGGCTTGGTCTACGTGTCGGGCCAGGAAGCCATGACAACGCAGCTCATTGCCAAGTGCCTGCATCGCCGCCGGCCGTTTATCGAAAAAGGATTAACTTTGTTAGAGAAACTGGAGCTCATCGAACGCGACGGAAACGGCATGATCCGCATTGCCATCTGGGATGAACTGCAAGACTTTCAACGCGATGAAAAGAAGCGGGAACAGACAAAAGAACGGGTCCGCCGTTACCGTGAGAGGCAGCGGCTGGCTCAGCCGTCAGATAAAGCGATGGATACAGCAGCCGCTTCACCTATGATAGAACAAAATGTTTACAAGGGCGAACCTGTGGCGACGCCAAAAACAATGCGTGAATACACGTCGGTCCAGAAATACCAGGAACTCTTTGGCCCCATGCAGGGCGAATTTGCTCAACAGCTGGTCGATTTGGAAATGGCATGGGGCAGTGAAGCGACCTGTATTGCCATCGAATTGGCCCATGAAAACGGGGTCAACAACATCAAGTATATCCAGGCCATCTTGAAGAACAGCAACGGCCGTCCTATGAAGAAGGAGGACGCTTATGCACGTAACCAGAGAGAATATTACGAGCACCTTGATGCGGTGTTACATGAAGCCCGGAGAGAGAAGCTGCAACGATTACAAGCTGAAGATGCTCGAAGAAATGCTGCCCGAAACGATGACGGCACAGCAAGCGGAATCTCTTTTGCATCGCTTGTTAAAACGATGTAAATTCGAGCCATCCATTGCCGAAGTCATGGAAGAATGGTATGCCATCGTCCGCGAGAACCGCCGTCCCCAGGTCTTTCAGGCCGGACCGGCGCAGACCGTGCCCCAGCGCCACATCAATCGGCTGAAAGATACGCGGAATGCCTTGCTGGAAGGGCGTCCCATCGAAGGGCTGAACCTGTCGGAGAAACTCATCCGATTCGCCCGCAGCTTTTTCCCGGAAATCAGCCTGTCCGTCATCGAACGGAACCAGTTGGAAATCTCTAACTGCATGACTGACCGGCAGAAAGATTTGGAACGGAAAGACGGCTATATGACCTATATGAAGCTTAACAAAAACGGCGTCATCACGCTGTATATGTCTAAAATCCAATGAGAGAAAGGAGACGAGAATGAACCGGATATTAAGATTTTTGAGGAACATTGACAAAAGGAAGCTCATTTTCATCCTGCAGAGAGCCAGTGCCGTATTGCTGCCAATCAGGCCCTATCCAGACTGTGGACGCGGGCACTGCCCCTGTCCGGCCATAAAACACAGGCCCATGCAGGGCATCGCCATCGGCGGCAAGACCGCCAGCGTCCATATGAGACAGTAAATTGGGATTCGCAGGCCGCAAGTCGCAGGCGGCAGTTCGCCTCGGAATCAGATGCGGCGTTCCGCCGCGACAGACTCAAATTGACAACATCGCTTCGGGAAGCCCTCAGCTCGTAAAGATAGCCCCGACTGGGGCTGCGTAGGGGCCGGCCTTTAACCTCTCAGACCGCCTTTGGCGGCCAGCTCCCCTATAAAGGGAGCCTTGTGCGGCCCGCTGCGAACAGTTGGTCATGATTTATCTGGACCATGTGACATGGTTTGGCGAACTGCGGCCTGCGACCGGCGGCCCGCCAGGACCCGAACTCGAATCACGAGCCACAAAGGCTCTTCACATACAAAAAAGAAAGGAGGAATGAACATGGCAGCAGAACGTAAAGCCGTTTCCAGCAAACTGAAGCTGGTCATCAGCTACAACGACGAAAATGACAATCTGTGTGAAAAATCTGTACAGATGCGTAACCTCGTTACCGGCGTCGAACCGGCCAACGTCGTTACCGCCGTTAACGCCATCGGCACGTTGTACGAAGACCCCATCACGGGCATCCATGAAATCGTCGAAAACGAAATTACGGCGTAAGGGAAGAACCTCTCAGTCAGCTTCGCTGACAGCTCCCCTACAAAGGGAGCCTTAAGCCTTCCCTGATAGGCCCTTTTTGGCCCGTCAGGTGCTGACCACAGGGAAGCACAGGGCGGTTGCCAAAACGGAGAGCTGAGCTGGAGGTGGCCCGAAGGGCCGGAGAGGTTGCTCTTCTCATAATACCAAAGAAAGGAGGAATTACCATGGCCATCAAATCGGAAACGAAAACATTACAGCTTACATTTGTGGACGGAGCCAGCAAAAATGTCAGCTACTCCATTTCCAATCCGAAAGCAGATTTGACGAAAGAAACCGTCGATACAGCCGCGCAGACTATCGTCGACAGCAAGATTTTTGCTACGACCGAAGGCGGCAATCTGACCGGGCTCAAGTCGAGCCAGATCGTAACCCGTAAAGTCGAAACGCTCGAATAAGCGTAACCGAATAGAGATGCCTTGGGCCGCATATCGGCCCAGGGTATTTTCGCGTTTTGTGAAAGAATGAAATTTGTTAAGATAAATGAAGAAAAGAGGTCTTAATTTGATTTTAAGGTAAGGAGAGGATTACGTGACCATGACATTGCGACACTGCGTGCGCGAAGCACAGAACGGAAATCACGAAGCGACACTGTTTTTGTTGGGACAATTTTCACCGCTCATCAAGAAACAGGTCAAAAAGTATAACAGTTATTATCAATCCATCGAAGAAGCCATCTCGACGGCTCATGCTGCGGCGTGTCGATGTATTTTTGAATTTGACCTGACCAAGCCGGGCAACGTCGAACGGCAGATGATGGCCTGTATTCACAATACCTTTGAACGGGAAGGTTACCACAAGGAAAAATATGACCAGCGGATACAGAAGAACATCATCCATAACGCGGAAGTCACGGATTTGCCTGTCGACTGCATGGCGCCATTGTCGCAGTGTCCCGAATATCGCTGTGTCGAAAAAGACGTACACAGGCTGATTCAAGAAGCCTTGGACGACTTGTCTGAAAAAGAAAGGCATTTCATCGTCCTTCATTTTTTTCAAGGCCATTCCTATCGGGAAATAGGCCGCATCTACCATCGGGACGAAAGCCTCATCCGGCGGACGGCCAAACGGGGCCTGGCCAAATTGCGCGTCAGGCTGGCTGAATTGAGGGACTGACAAAAACACGGAGCTGTCGCATGTGCGACAGCTCTTTTTTGTGCTACTCTTAGGGGAAATTGCCCTGTTATGGCTATCATGGTACAATCAATGTATAAGAATAATCATGAGTATTATGTCATATACAATAAATAGCCGCTGGAAAGATGGCGGGATGGAGGAAATGGAATGGATAACCAGGAATATAATTCGATTGTCAGTTTTATATGGGGCATCGCAGACGACTGCCTGCGAGATGTATACGTGCGGGGCAAATACCGGGACGTTATCCTGCCCATGACGGTCATCCGCCGTCTCGACGCTATGTTGGAAGAAACGAAGGAAACCGTGCTGTCTATGAAAAAGCAGCTGGATGCAGCACACATCGACAACCAGTGGCCGGCACTGTGCAATGCAGCAGGTCAGGCTTTTTGTAACGCTTCGCCGTTCCTGTTGAAGGACCTGACCAGCCGGGGGAAGAAACAGACCTTGGAAGCAGACTTCAAGGCCTATCTCGACGGCTTTTCGCCGAATGTCCAGGAAATCCTGGATAAATTCAAGTTCCGCGACCAGATCCGGACCATGGTCGATGCTGATATCCTGGGGGCGGTCATTGAAAAATTCACGTCACCCGATATTAACTTGAGCCCTAAGCCCGGAAAGCTTCCAGGCCTGGATAATCATGGCATGGGGACTATTTTCGAGGAACTCATCCGCCGTTTCAACGAAGAAAACAACGAAGAAGCTGGGGAACACTGGACGCCCCGCGATGTCGTCGAACTCATGGCGGACCTGGCTTTCTACCCCGTAGAAGACCAGATTAAAGATGCCACATATTCCTGTTATGAGCAAAGATGCTCGGGATTGATACAATATTTTAAATGGTGTGCATAGGCTAAACGTACATATTTACTGGGATTTGATAGTACCGGCAATTTGCTGGTATTTTTTTATGCCTAAAAATAGAGGAGAATATGGTGAGGTACGAAGGCTGGCGAAAGAACAATACGAATACGGAAGTAACGATAGCTTTTTATCGTCAATGCTGTATTATGGATATAAAACAAGAGTCAAATAAACTTTAATTTCATATGTAATGGGCAACGCGTTTTTGATGCTATTGTTGAGGGGAAAAAGGTAATGCTAGAAGTGAAAACAAGCAAGAATGAGCTGATCTTGATCCCTTGGGACGATGTTGTAATACAAGTTGATGCTGTTAAAGACATGAATTTAATAAAATAGAAGTTACCTGATAGTCCTACATTATGTACGGAACTGCAAAAGAAGCTATCTATATTGACCAAAAGGTCATATAGATAGCTCTTTTTTTATTTATATAGATAGGTTATTGGCTTTTACAAAGCAGCATAATTGGGCATGTAGCTTATCAGACGTTATCATATCAGCCTTTATTTTTTCATCCAGTGCAGCTTTTTCGGCCTCGGACTGCGGATATGAAGGGTGCGGATATATAAAATAGTCAAGATTTTTGGAAGGATCGTAAAAAAGATGACACGACCAATACGTAAAATACGAATCCAATTGTTGGACGATATCATTTTTAAGTTTTGTCAATCGTGTATCTTTGAAGTCCCAGTCGTGATGTTTCCATTTGTTAACAAGAAGTTCTACATCAGATGGGTAATCAAATGGCATAGGAGTGATTCTCAAGTCAGTATCAATACAGAATTTTAAATATTTATTAAAGTCATGTATTAATGCAGAAAGTAACTCTGAATCAGTTTGAGGCCGTTGTTTTGAATTAGACTCTTTCTTTTTAGTATACGGTTTTAACTTAGTTGTTTTCTTTTTTGAGGAGGTCGTTGAAATGAGAGGATTTTGTATGAGTTCTTGGATTTTGGAGGCTATTTTTTCATCTACATCATCTTCAGTACATGTCAGTTTAATTGTCTTAGATTTATTTATAGTCTCTATCAACGCCGTTTTTGCATCATCGGGGATTTTATATAATTCATCAATCAAATTGGTTTGGGTAAAATGCGCATTTATAAAGCGGGCTATTTTCTTTGGAATTGGGCGACTACCACTAAATATTTTATTAGCAGTAGATTTGTTCTGTTTTCGGGCAAGTGTTATCTCGTCGAGACGTTCGTCGAGACGTTCATCATTAGTTAAGCCTGCCTTATCTATAAGCAGACTAAAAAAATAACCTATGAATTCTTGGATTGACGGTTTGTCTCCGATGTAATTTTTTAGAATTTTTAGAAGTTCGCTTAGTTCTGAATTCATTGATGATTCTCCTTGTTGGGAAGTGTCCACTTCTGTCCACTTTTGGAAACAAGTGGATACAGCAGCAGCAGTCCAATTTGCTACTATTTAGGCAAGGAAGTTATTCTAATTTCCTCGTATGTTTAGTATAACAATTTTTTAAAACCGGCTCAATGTTCACCTTTGGACGCAAGGGTGCCCAGAGCGGCGAGCCGATTTGATAATTTCATACGTCAGCCTACTGGGATGGTTGGCCATTAGAAGCGGAGATTGCATCTATGGTCAATTACAACAGGCTGCCTGTGTGGGTCTTCGCTTCAAGTTATGTGAAGGAGCCCACTAATGGCAAATGTACCGACAAAAGATAGTAAAAAGTATTTTATTCCCTTGGAAGTCACGTCAGAAACAATCATCACCGAAGAGTACAAAAACTGCGCGATTCGATGGTGGAAAATTGGCAATCGGATGGTTCGTGCTATCCTCATCCCGGCTACCAAAGAACAGTACTATGAATACATGCGTCCGCTCTGGCGGGAAGATAAACGCCAACAAAGACATGGCACCGATGAGGTATCGGCGGACAAGGTGCGGGATGACTACGAGCTGGAGGTGCCTGATGACTTCAACTTAGAAGAAACAATTCTGAAGGAAGAGTTGCTGGCAGCGCTGCGCCAAGAACTGGCAGCCCTGCAGGACATCAATCGGACTATCCTGCTAATGCTTGCCGATGGTTCCAGCGAAGCGGCGACCGGGAAGGCCGTCGGCTTGAGCCAGAAAGCGGTGAACAAGCGCAAACATAAGCTCTATGCACTCCTAAAGGAACACCTCGAAGACTTCCGTTAAATGGGGAAAAATCCGGCTGCAAAAAAAGTGGCCGGATTTTTTTTGAAATCGGTACTTAATGATAACGCGGTTGTCCTATTACTGGTGAAGGGCGAACGAAGAAGCTCTTCAGGAAGGAGGCAGACAGATGATTCACACACAGACACCTGAGAAAATGGCTCAGCAGCAAAAGCTGAACCGGGAACTGGCGGCAGTGCTGATGGCCATCAGCACCACGACCCGCAGTATCGCCAGGAACATCCATCTCTTATCGATGCAAAGACATGTGAAAGGAGTCAATCCATATGACAAACGATGAATTGCAGAAACTGGCAGCAGCCCTGACCGATTGCGGAAAGGCGCTGCTGAAGATTTCCGAAGCCATGGCGGTGAAAGAAGATAATCCGCCAGCTTCAGAAGCAAAATCTGAGAAGGCTGAAGAGCCGCTGACCCTGGAAGCTGTCCGTAAAGTTGCTGCCGACAAGGCTCGCAAGGGATTCACAGCAGAAGTCCGCAGTCTCATCCAGAAGTATGGGGCGGACAAGCTGTCCGGCATTGATGCGGCGCAGTACGAAGCATTCTTGAAGGAACTGGAGGTGATTGGCCATGCCGGATAAACATGCGGTGCTGTCCGCATCTTCCTGCTACCGCTGGCTGGCCTGCCCGCCGTCTGCGAAGGAATGTGCCAAGCTGCCGGATACCTCCAGTGAATTCGCCCGGCAAGGGACGGATGCCCATACGCTCTGTGAATTCAAGGTGAAGACGGCGCTGGGGCAGGAGCTGGAAGACCCGACGAAGGGACTCACGTTCTTTGATGAGGAGATGGCGGAATGCACCGACGAATACGCACAGTTCGTCATGGAATGCCTGGCCATAGCCAAAGCATCCTGCAAGGACCCGCTGATCATGATTGAACAACGGCTGGACTTTTCCAAGTGGGTTCCTGGCGGGTTCGGAACAGGCGACTGCCTCATCGTGGCCGACGATACCCTGACGGTCATCGATTACAAGCACGGCCTGGGAGTCCTGGTGGATGCCGAGAAGAATCCGCAGATGATGTGTTATGCTCTCGGCGCGCTGAACCTGTTCGATGGCATCTATGATATCCGCCAGGTGTCCATGACTATCTTCCAGCCCCGCCGGGACAACGTCAGTACCTGCACTATGAGCAAGGACGAGCTGCTCCAGTGGGCCGAAACGGTGCTGAAGCCTGCAGCGGAACTGGCGGACAAAGGCGAAGGGGAGTACAAGGCTGGCGACCACTGCCGTTTCTGCAAGATCAAGGCTACCTGCCGCAAGCGGGCCGAATATAACCTGGAACTGGCCCGGTATGATTTCGCCGTCCCGTCCACGCTGCAGGATGAAGAAATCGAAGCTGTCCTTTCTAAGGCCGACGAACTGGTGAACTGGGCCGGGGATGTCAAAGATTACGCCCTGCAGCAAGCCCTTTCCGGCAAGCAGTGGGCCGGTTGGAAACTGGTCGAAGGCCGGTCAAACCGCCGCTACGTAAGTGAAGAAGCAGTCGCCGCCAAAGTGGAAGAAGCAGGCTTCGACCCATATGAAAAGAAGCTGCTCGGCATCACGGCGATGACGAAACAGCTCGGCAAGAAACGGTTCGAAGAACTGTTGTCAGATTTAGTGGAAAAGCCGCAGGGCAAGCCGGTCCTGGTGCCGGAATCGGATAAGCGTCCGGCCATGCACACCGCGGCAGATGATTTCAATGATGAAAAATAAGGAGGAACTTGCTATGTCCAAGAATTATGTCAATCCGTGCAAAGTGATTACCGGAGTCAACACCAGATGGTCTTATGCCAACGTCTGGGAACCGAAGTCCATCAATGGCGGTACGCCGAAGTACAGCGTCAGCCTGATCATCCCCAAGTCGGATACGAAGACCGTAGAAAAAATCCGCGCCGCCATCAAGGCTGCCTACGAAGAAGGCGAAAGCAAGCTCAAGGGCAATGGCCGCGCTGTACCGGCTCTCGAAGCCATCAAGACGCCGCTCCGTGACGGTGACCTGGAACGCCCGGGCGATGATGCCTATAAAGACAGCTTCTTCGTCAATGCCAACTCGGCGACCAAGCCGGGCATCGTCGATGCCGACTGCCAGCATATCCTGGAACGCTCTGAAGTATACTCCGGCGTCTATGGCCGTGCGTCCATCAACTTCTATGCATTTAACAGCAACGGCAATAAAGGCATTGCCTGCGGACTGAACAATCTGCAGAAAATCCGTGATGGCGAACCCCTCGGTGGCAAATCCCGTGCAGAAGATGATTTTGCTACAGCTGACGATGATGATTTCCTGGCATAAGGAGGCGTGATGATGGAAACACTAATGAAGCTGATTCTGGAGTGCCTGTACTGCCTGCTTGCGCTGTGCGCTTGTGGATTCTTCGTGTCTATGATTTATACGGATATCAAAAAAGACCAGCGGGATGAAGAAATGGCCCGGCACCGGGAAGAAGAATATCATCGCAAGCAGATGGAATCCTTCCGGAACAAGTAGTAGTGAATAGCGGCGGCGGGGCCTTGTGCCTCGCCGCTTTTTCGAGGTGAAGAGTATGAAAACAATCAGTATCGATATTGAGACATTCAGCGATGTCAATCTGGCGAAATGCGGCGTGTACAAATACGCAGAATCGCCAGCCTTTGAAATCCTTCTCTTTGGGTATGCCGTGGACGGTGGTGAGGTACAGGTCGTTGACCTGGCGCAGGGAGAGAGCATCCCGAACGCTATCCTGGATGCCCTGACCGATGAATCCGTTACCAAGTGGGCGTTCAATGCCAGCTTCGAACGGGTCTGCCTGTCACGGTATCTGCGTGACCTGGGGATGAGCCTGGATCCGTTCCATGACCATCATCCGCTTTCCCGGGATTGTGCCAGATTCCTCAATTCGGCAGGATGGAAATGTTCCATGATCTGGTCGGCTTACATGGGGCTGCCCCTTTCTCTGGAAGGCGTGGGGGCCGTGCTGAGGCTGGACAGCCAGAAGATGAAGGAAGGCAAAGACCTGATCCGCTATTTCTGTGTTCCCTGCAAGGAAACCAAGTCGAACGGCGGCAGGACGAGGAACCTTCCTCAGCATGATTTAGACAAATGGATCTTGTTCAAGTCCTACAACAAACGGGATGTGGAAGTGGAAATGGCTATCCAAGAGCGGCTGAAGAAGTATCCCGTACCGGAACCGATATGGGATGAATATCATCTCGACCAGGAAATCAACGACCGGGGCATCGCCATTGACCGGACGCTGGCTGAAAATGCCATCGTCATCGATGCCCGCAGCCGGGACAGCCTGATGGCTGTACTGAAGGGAAAGACGGGCCTGGAGAATCCGAACTCCGTTATCCAGATGATCGGCTGGCTGGAACAGCATGGGATGAAGACCGATTCTTTGGGAAAGAAGCAGGTGCAGGAACTGCTGAAGACGGCAGAAGAACCGCTGCGCAGTGTACTGCTGCTCCGGCAGAAGCTGGCCAAATCCTCGGTCAAAAAATACCAGGCCATGGAAATGACGGCCTGCGAGGATAGCCGGGCCAGAGGCATGTTCCAATTCTATGGGGCCAACCGGACCGGGCGATTTGCCGGCCGGCACATCCAGCTGCAGAATCTGCCCCAGAACCATCTGCCGGATCTCGCAGAAGCTCGGGAATTGGTACGCCAGGGAAATTATGAAGCCTTGGAACTCCTGTATGATTCCATCCCCGATGTCCTTTCCCAGCTGATCCGTACGGCCTTTGTACCCCGGCAGGGGCTGAAGTTTGTGGTATCGGATTTTTCGGCCATTGAAGCCAGGGTGTTGTCGTGGCTGGCAGGCGAAACATGGCGTTCGGATGTCTTTGCCAGGAATGGCGATATCTATTGTGCTTCGGCCAGCTCCATGTTCGGCGTTCCCGTGGAAAAACATGGCGTCAATGGCCATCTCCGGCAGAAGGGGAAAATCGCAGAACTGGCCCTTGGCTATGGCGGCTCCGTAGGTGCGCTGAAGGCCATGGGAGCCCTGGACATGGGCCTTACAGAAAATGAGCTGTATCCTCTGGTGCAGTCCTGGCGGTCGGCCAATCCGCACATCGTCGATTTCTGGTGGCAGGTAGATGCCGCCGTGAAGACGGCTATCAAGGAACATATCCCCATGCGGACCGGCTGCATCCGATTCCTCTGCCAGAGCGGCATGCTGTTCATCCAGCTCCCAAGCGGACGGCGGCTTTCCTATGTGAAGCCCCAGATAGGCGAGAACCGCTTCGGCGGGGAATCCGTCACCTATGAGGGCATCGGCGCAACGAAGAAGTGGGAACGGCTGGAAAGCTACGGCCCGAAGTTTGTGGAAAACATAGTCCAGGGCATCAGCCGGGACATCCTCTGCTATGCCATGCAGACGTTGCGGTGCTGTGCCATCGTCGGCCATGTCCATGATGAACTGATCATCGAATGCAGCCGTGATGCCAGCGTCGATGCCATCTGCGAGCAGATGGGCCGGACACCGCCGTGGGCTGAAGGATTGTTGCTCCGGGCAGACGGATACGAATGTGAATTTTATCAGAAAGATTGAAACGGAGGTACTTAAAGCAGCGGATTCTGTCCTGTTACTGATAGAGGACGAGTTCCTCGGAAATTTTAACGAAAGGTGGAATCCGCTATGAAGAATTTGATTCCTGAAGATGATTACGGTGTGTTTGCTGACCAGAAAGGGGTAGCCAGAGTCGATAGCCTGTTTGTCGCTGCAACTTTTGAGAAAGGCCATCGTCACGTATTGCGGGATATCACCAGAATCATTGAGCCCAGATCTGGGCTCAGTGAAAATTTCATCCATGACAATTTTATACTCAGTACCTACAAAGATGCCAGAGGAAGAAAACTGCCGCGTTACCTGCTGACCCGTGATGGCTTCACGATGCTGGTCATGGGCTACACAGGCCCGAAGGCGATGCACTTCAAGGAACTCTACATCCAGCGTTTCAACGAGATGGAACAATGTGTCCGGTCGCTCCTGTCTGCCCGGCAGGAATTCCCGATGCTGACGGATATGATCTGCCGCCTGCATGAAAACCCGAAGCCGTACCACTTCAGCAACGAATGCGACATGTTGAACCGCATCGTTCTCGGCATGTCTGCCAAGCAGTTCCGGCTGGCCAACGGCATCGAAAAAGGGCAGAGCATCCGGCCTTATCTGACCGCGCAGCAGATTCATGCGCTGGACCGGCTGCAGCACCTGGATTACGGCCTGCTGTATTCCTGCCCGGATTTCCAGCAGCGCAAACAGATGCTCATGACCTATTACAAGACGGAACTGGAGGGATGAAGCATGTTTTACGTCAAGGAACCGATTCATGATGCCATGGAAGTCACAATCGAAATCAACGATGAGAATGTATTCTGCCGCTGCCCGGTTTGTGGCAGAGAAATCCTGGTGGATCTGGAGGAAGTCCTGGGCGATGGGAAGGGCGACCTGTTCGGTACAGCCGTCCTGTGTGAAGACTGTTCCCGGGAACTGATGGAGGTGCGCGATGGAGATGAACCCGAAGCGTAACGCCGAACATTATCCCGACCCCACAGCCTATCAGGCCATCCGGAATGCGGAACCTCCAAGGTTCCCGTTCCGGCCCGTGGTGTATGTCTGCTCGCCCTATGCCGGGAATGTGGATGCCAATACAGCCAGGGCGAGGAAATACTGCCGCTATGTGACAGACCAGGGAGGCATTCCGCTGGCCCCGCATCTGTACCTGCCCCAGTTCCTGGATGAAAAGACGGAGCGGAACCTAGCCCTTTTCATGGATATCGCCCTTCTGTCCAAGTGTGCGGAACTCTGGGTGTTCGGCGATGTCATCTCGGACGGGATGCAGAAAGAAATCGAGTACGCCCGGCGCAAAAGGAAGCCCGTCCGGTATATCAAGGAGGTTTAAGAATCATGGAATTTACCCTTTATACGGCTGCTGTTTCGGGGGCAGAGGCCAATTGCCGTTATCCGGAACAGCGGAAAATCAGCTGTGCGGAAGACCTTGGAGCAGCGGCTGCGTTTGACCATGTCTGTGTGGCATTCAAAAATGATTACCGGAAACGGGAGAACTTTCTCTCATCGGATGTCCTGGTCATGGACTGCGATAATTCGCATACGGAAAATCCTGCTGAATGGATGACCATGGAGAAATTTCTGGTCATGATGCCGGAGGTCTCGGTGGCCATCGTCCCATCACGGAATCACATGAAGCCCAAAGACGGGAAGTGTGCCAGGCCGCGCTTCCATGTTTATTTCGGGATTCCCGGAATTACAGAGGAACCGTGCTATACGGAGCTGAAACGGGCTGTTTATCACGCATATCCTTTTTTCGACGAAGCGGCTCTTGATGCGGCCCGTTTCATCTACGGCTGTCCGGCTGAGAAGGTGGTGTGGCAGGATGGGAAAATGACGATTGACCAGGTGCTGAAGTCCCGGGAAGCTGCGTCACACAGCATTCCCCAGGGACAGCGCAATAATACCATGAGCCGCTTTGCCGGCCGGGTCATCAAACGGTACGGAGCAACAGAGCGGGCCTACTCTATTTTCCTTGAGGAAGCCGAAAAATGCGACCCGCCGCTTGCTGATACGGAACTCAATAAAATCTGGCAGAGCGCTGTGCGTTTTGGTGAACGCATTGCCAGGCAGGACGGGTACGTCAGTCCGGACCAGTACAATAACGATTTTGCCAGCCGAGGCAGCCTGAAGCCGGAAGACTACTCGGATATCGGCCAGGCCAAAGTGCTGAAACGGGAATATGGCGATGAGCTGCGGTATACGGAGAGTACCGATTTCCTGCGGTACAACGGTATCTATTGGGCTGAATCCCATCAGGAAGCCATCGGCGCGGTGGAAGAATTCCTGGAACTTCAGCTGGCAGATGCCAGGGACCAGATGGAAGCTGGCAGAAAAGCGCTGCAGGAAATGGGCGTTGCGGCAGAACTCATCGATAAGGGCGGCCGGATGCTGGAGAAAGTCATCGAAGGCAGTCAGCAGAAAGCCTTCCAGTCCTACCAGGCGGCTTTGGCATATTATGGCTTTGTCATGAAGCGGCGGGACATGCGCTATATCATTTCGGCCCTGCAGGCCCTGAAACCGATGCTGCTCATTCCCATCCAGGCCCTGGATGCGGATGAATTCCTGCTTAACACGCCTTCGTTTACGTATGACCTGCGGCAGGGGATGGCGGGCAGGAGGAATCACCGTCCGGAAGATTATATTACCAAATGTACCGCTGTCGATCCCGGAGAGGAAGGGGAAGCGGTCTGGCAGCAGGCCCTGGACGAGTTTTTCACAGGCGACCAGGAGCTGATTGATTACGCCCAGGAAATCTGCGGACTCATGGCCATTGGCAAAGTGTATGTGGAAGCCCTGGTCATTGCCTATGGTGATGGACGGAACGGGAAATCTACGTACTGGAACTCCATCGCCCGGGTGCTGGGGAGTTATTGCGGCGGCATCTCTGCCGATGCCCTGACAGCGAACTGCAAGCGGAACATTAAGCCGGAAATAGCGGAACTCAAGGGCAAGCGCATGGTCATCGCGGCCGAGATGGAAGAAGGCGTCCGGCTTTCCACTTCCGTCCTGAAGCAGCTCTGCTCTACGGATGAAGTCGGCGGCGAAAAGAAATACAAGACGCCGTTTACCTTTGTACCGACCCATACGCTGGTCCTGTACACCAACCATCTGCCACGCGTTGGGGCCAGTGATGAAGGGACATGGCGCCGGCTTATCATCATCCCCTTCAAGGCACAGTTTGAAGGACATGGTGAAATCAAGAACTATGCGGATTATCTGGTGGAAACGGCTGGCCCCGTTATCCTGCGCTGGATCATCGAAGGGGCGGAGAAGGTCATTGCCAGCGAGTACCATCTGACCATGCCGAAATGTGTGCGGGAGGCTATCCAGGAATACCGCGGGCAGAATGACTGGCTCCGTCATTTTCTGGAAGACTGCTGCGATGTGGATCCATCATGCCAGGAAAAGTCCGGGGCGCTTTATACGGCCTACCGCTTGTATTGCCAGCAAATGAATGAGTATACCCGTAGTACGACGGATTTTTATGGGGCCCTGGAGAAAGCAGGTTTCGACAGGCGCAAGCGGAAAGCTGGGTATTTTATTTATGGATTGAAACTGAAGGTCACAGATTTCTTGTAAGAAAAGGGAAGGGTGCAGGTCGGTGCAGGTCTATCCATAAACTCCCTTTAGGGCTGAAAAATAGAAAAAATGCCTTTAAGGAAAGTTTGCGGAACGACCTTCAACGACCTGCACCCCTGTAAAAAAGAGGTGATACCGATGCGGGAAAAAGAGATAGAACATCATCTGGTGATGGAAACCAGGAGGGCAGGCGGTATGGCATTGAAGTTTGTTTCGCCATCGTTTTCCGGCATGCCGGACCGCTTGGTCCTATTGGGTGATGGGAAGATGGGCTTCGTGGAAGTGAAGGCACCGGGGCAGAAGCCGCGGCCGCTGCAGCTGAGGCGCCATGCCATGCTGCGGAGACTGGGCTATCAGATTTTCGTCCTGGATGCCATGGAGGACATCCCCGCTGTCCTGAAGGCCATCGCCCACACGCCCGATGGGAAAGGGGGCGGAGGTGCATGAAGTTCATGCCGCATGAATATCAGAAATACGCCATTGAATATATCAAGTCCCATCCCGTCACGGCCCTGTTCCTGGATATGGGTCTTGGCAAGACGGTGACGACGCTGACGGCCATCCGGGACCTGATGTATGACACCTTTGAAGTACAGCGGGTGCTGGTTGTCGCTCCGCTGCGGGTGGCGAGAGACACCTGGCCGGATGAAATCAAGAAGTGGGACCACCTGAAATGTCTTGCCTGTTCCGTCGTGGTCGGCAGCGTGCCAGAACGGAGAAGAGCCTTGCAGCAGGATGCGGATATCTATATTGTGAACCGCGAGAACCTGGTTTGGCTCTATGAGAACAGCCGCCTTGATTTCGATATGGTCGTCCTGGACGAGCTGTCGAGTTTCAAGAACCACCAGTCGAAGCGGTTCCGGGCCATGAAGGCCTTGCGCCCCAGAGTGAAACGCATCGTCGGCCTTACGGGAACGCCCAGCGGCAATGGGTTGATGGACTTATGGGCCGAGTTCCGCATCCTGGATATGGGAGAGCGGCTGGGAAGATATATCAGCCAATACCGGAACCTGTACTTCCAGCCGGACAAGCGCAACGGCATGGTAGTGTATTCCTACAAGCCCCTGCCGGGTGCGGAAGAAGCCATCTATCACCAGATTGCAGACATCACCGTGTCCATGAAAGCAACAGACTATCTGGAGATGCCGGAGCTGGTGAGTGTGGCGAAGGAAGTCAGCCTGAGCGAAAAGGAAAAGGAACGGTATGACGAACTGAAGAAGTCCCTGGTGCTGGAGCTTCCAGGCGGCGAGGTCACAGCTGCCAATGCTGCATCGCTTACCCTAAAGCTTTCGCAGATGGCGAACGGTGCCATTTATACAGACGACAAGGATGTGGTGACCATCCATGACCGGAAGCTGGATGCCCTGGAAGATCTGGTGGAAAGCGCCAACGGGAAGCCGGTCCTGGTGGCGTACTGGTTCAAGCACGATAAAGACCGCATCCGTAAGCGGATGGAAGCCCGGGAGCTGAAGGAGCCGCAGGATTTCGCCGACTGGAACGAGGGAAAGATACCTGTGGCTCTCATCCACCCGGCCTCTGCCGGACACGGGCTGAACCTGCAGCAGGGCGGTTCCATCCTGATCTGGTTCGGCCTGACTTGGAGCCTGGAATTGTACCAGCAGACCAACGCCCGGCTCTGGCGGCAGGGACAGATGGACAAGACGGTCATCATACAGCACATCGTAGCCAAGGATACGATTGATGAACGCATCCTGAAAGTCTTGGAACACAAAGACGGAACCCAGGCCGCACTGATCGAGGCAGTGAAAGCTGACCTGGGCATGACGAAAACGGGAAATGGGGGTATACTATGAATCAGGACTTGGAAGGAGAAGAAAAGCGTATGGAAGCCAAAGCGTACCTGGAACAGGCACGGAACATCAACATACAGATAGACAGCAAGCTGGAGCAGGTATCCGCTTTGTGGCAGCTGGCCATCAAGGCATCATCGACACTCAGTCCGGTGCCGCCGAGCGGGACGCCCAACCCGCACCGGCTGGAAGAAACCATCGCCCGCATGATGGATATGGAGCATGAAGTGGATGAAGCCATCGACGGCTTGGTCGAACTCAAGGCAGACATCATGAAGGCCATCAGCCGGGTGCCGGATGCCCGGGAACGGGTTGTCCTGGAACTCCGCTACCTGGCCTTCAAGGACTGGGCGTCCATTGCCGATGCCCTCGGACTTCATATCCGCCAGGTGTACCGCCTGCATGACGAAGCCCTGAAACACATCGAGATTCCTGGAGAATGTCACTAAATGTCACTAAAGCAGCACTTGATGTCACTGGCTTCTGTAAGATATACTATAATCAGCAAGAAAAGAATGAAGGACCGAGGCTTGAACGCCATCGGTCCTTTTTTGATGCCGGAGATGATACGAATGCCAAGAAGACCGCAGACACCGTGCAGATATCCGGGATGCCCAAAGCTGGTGCCGTATGGGAGAAAATATTGTGACGAACATGAACAGCGGTGCCAGGGCGAACGGAAGAGTGCGGTGCTGCGTGGCTACGGGAGAGAATGGCAGAAAGCCAGGAAGTTCTTCCTGAAACATCATCCCTGGTGCGTCCGCTGCAAGGAAAAAGGACGGCTCATTCCGGCAACCGTCGTGGATCATATCAAGCCGCATCGTGGCGACCCGGACTTGTTCTGGGACGAAACGAACTGGCAGCCCCTGTGCAAGAGCTGCCATGACCATAAGACGATGACCGAAGACCGGGACATCGAATACAAGTATTAATCATTTTTTTAGGTTATTGTTGTATTGACGTTCAAGAAAGGACACATAAGACTGAGAGATGTTTAGTATTGCTGCAACTTCAGTTTGGGTTTTTCCCTGTTTGCGTAATGCCATAATATCGGATGTCAAATCTGACTTTGGACAGGAAAGGTTATAGTTAGTTGCTTCAATAGAGCCACCGTGTCCCGTTTGTTCTACTTTTAACGTTAATGTTTGGTTCCCTTTGTGTCCCACTACAAAAGCTTTACCATTTTTGTAGTCAAGGGAATAATTATCAAAGTTGTAGCTGTTTATAAAATTGTTGGCTGTATCTTTAATTGTTGGAGATTTTTTTTCTTGTTCAGTAGGTTGTTGTGACACAGAGGAAACTATAAAAGCTGATTTTTTTTCTGACATAATTATACCTCCTAATTATTACTAATAATAACATTGCTAACAATAATATTATAAGAATCAAACTGTAATTTGTCAATGGTTTAATTCACACCTATAAGGCACCGGGGGGATGTCAATCTCTGCAGCCCTTCCGTCCATGACCGCCGCCCCCTCAAACGGGAAAAACCGCGAAATTCATAAGGGGGGATATAAGGACGGTCTTCAACCGAATATCAGGCAGCTCCAGGCTTCTGGCCCGGGGCTTTTTTATTGCCAGGAAGAAGGGGACCTTCATGAATGACTGCCAGCGCAGGCAGATTGAAGCCATGCGGAAACAGGGGATGGGATACAAGGCCATCGCCCGGGAAACGAAGCTGTCACGGGACAGCGTACGGAATTATTGCCGCTGGCATCATCTGAACGGATACGGAACCGCCATTGCCGCGGCATCCAGAAAGGAAACAGTGTATGAAGACATCGGATATGGAATGGAAAGTCCTGCCCATCGGCCAGCTGAAGCCTGCGGCATATAACCCCAGGAAGCAGCTGAATCCCGGCGACAAGGAATATGAAAAAATCAAGCACTCCATCCAGGAGTTCGGCTATGTGGAACCCATCATCGTCAACTATGATATGACCGTCATCGGCGGGCATCAGCGCCTGACTGTGCTGAAAGAATTGGGCTATGAAGAAGTCCAGTGCGTGGTTGTCCATCTCGAGGATGAACACAAGGTCAAGGCCCTCAATATCGCACTCAATAAAATCACTGGCGCCTGGAACGAACAGCTCCTGGCTGATCTCATCGTGGATTTGCAGAGCGTCGATTTCAATGTAGACCTGACGGGCTTTGAAGCCCCGGAAGTGGAGCAGCTCTTTTCCAAAGTCCACAACAAGAAGGTAAAAGAAGATGACTTCGATGTGGACGGAGAACTGGAACAGCCGGCTATGGCCAAGGCAGGGGATATCTGGCTTCTGGGGGAACACCGCGTCATCTGCGGCGATGCCACGCTGCCGGAAACCTACACACGGCTGATGGACGGCAAGAAAGCTAATCTGGTGCTGACGGATCCTCCGTACAATGTGGATGTGGAAGAAACGGCGGGGAAAATCAAGAACGACAATATGCCGGACGATAAATTCTATCAGTTCCTGTTCAGCGCTTTCGTCAACATGGAGCAGAACATGGAACAGGATGCATCTATCTATGTGTTCCACGCCGATACGCAGGGGCTGAACTTCCGCAAGGCCTTCAAGGACGCAGGCTTCTACCTGTCCGGTTGCTGCATCTGGAAGAAGAACGCCCTGGTCCTGGGCCGCAGTCCGTACCAGTGGCAGCACGAACCGTGCCTGTTCGGCTGGAAGCTAAACGGGAAACACCAGTGGTATTCCGACCGCAAGCAGACAACCATCTGGGAATATGACCGGCCGAAAGCCAGCAAGGAACATCCGACCATGAAGCCCGTGGCGCTCATGGCCTATCCCATACAGAACTCGTCCATGAGCCACTGCATCGTCCTGGACCCGTTCCTCGGATCCGGCTCCACGCTCATGGCCTGCCAGCAGACGGACCGCATCTGTTATGGCATCGAGCTGGACGAGAAGTTCGTCGATGTCATCGTGAAGCGGTATATCAGCGAGTGCGGGAGTGAAGGCGTGTTTGTACTGCGTGGGAATGAGAAAATTACTTATGATAAAGTGCAAGAATGACTTGCTATTATCGGCTTTCAGAGTGATATATGTACTAGCAAAACAAGGAGGTACATAGACCATGACAATCCAGACGAACCTGAACGACCGCAAGGAACTGGCCAGACAGCTGATTCCCTTCAACCATAATGAAAAGCTCCGCTACACCGGGACGCCGGCCTTTGCCTACGAAGGGCAGGGCTTCCGCATCCTTCGCAGCGGCGATATCGAATGCGATGATGAAAAGACAGAAGCCGCCATCACGGCGTTCCTGCAGGAAGCAGACATCCTTCCACAGCCAGAACCGGCAGAAGAATCGGCATCCGAAATGCCGCAAGAAATGCCAGAAATGGATGCAATGCCGCAGACGGCAATGGAGCCGGACAGGATGGAAATCAAGGTCCCCATTGATGGCATGGACGGGACGCAGCTCCGCAACCTGGTCTTCATGCTCCATGCCCAGCAGCACCTGCTGAACCGGGCTGCAGGGCATGACAACATCCGTGTGCCGGACAGGCTGGTGAAAGACCTGAAAGAAGAATCAGGTACAGACAGGACATCCTTCTTTGCCATCTATCAGAACTACGGAAAGGAAGGGCAGGGGTTCCTGATTGCCGCAGATACGGTGACATTCTGTTTCGCCGCGACCGGCAATGCTGTGAAGAACCGTGCCCTAATTGAACTGGCGGCTTTCATGGTCAGCGCGGCGAAAAAGGCGAAACGGGTCCAGCCCGCCACACGGAAGCCGGAAAACGAGAAATACTACCTGCGGATGTGGCTCCTGCGCATCGGCATGGGAACCAAAGCCAGCCACGAATCGCGCATGGCCCTGCTGAAAGGCATGAACGGATGGAGCGCTTTCCGCACGGAAGAAGAGGCTATGGCTCATGCCAAAAAGCAGAAGGAACGCCGGCATCTGAACCTGTAAACTTTCAATTTAATTCATAATTATTCTCAATATGACTTGCTATTGTGTGCCTTTAGAGTGATATATAGTGTACCGAAAGAACACACGCACACATAGAAAGGACAGAGATGATTATGAAAACACTGCACTTTGGAATCGAAATGGAAATGACAGGGATTACGAGAAGCCGGGCCGCCAGCCTCATGGCCCGCTTCTTCGGGACGGAATGTCGGCACGAAGGCGGAGCCTACGATACCTATACTGCAAGGGATGAACAGGGACGGAAATGGAAAGCCATGAACGACTCCAGCCTGGTTCCCCAGAAGAAGGTGAACGGAAACATTACAGATGCTTCCAGCTTCTACCGCACGGAAGTGGTCAGTCCCATCCTTTCCTACGAAGACATCCCGAAGCTGCAGGAACTGGTGCGGACGCTTCGCAAGGCCGGAGCTTTTGCCAACAAGTCCTGCGGCATCCACATCCATGTCGGGGCCGAACAGTTCACGGCAAAGACCCTGCGGAACCTGGTGAACGTTATGGCGAGCAAGGAAGACATGATTTACCGCGCTCTCCAGATCAACCCCTCGCGGGAAAGCCGGTACTGCCGGAAGACGAACACCGCTTTCCTGAAGGATCTCAACCGGAAAAAGCTGGTCACCCTGGACGGCATCGCTGAACTCTGGTATCAGGAAGCGCCTTATGGACGGAATCATCATTACAACAGCACCCGCTACCACGGGCTGAACCTGCACGCCACCTTCACCAAGGGAACCGTCGAATTCCGGCTTTTCAACGGGACGCTTCACGCCGGGGAAATCAAGGCATACATCCAGTTCTGCCTGGCTGTCGCCCATCAGGCCCTCACGCAGAAGAAGGCCTCGGCACGGAAGACCGAGACGGATAATGAGAAATACGCCTTCCGGTGCTGGATGCTCCGGCTCGGACTCATCGGCGACGAATTCAAGACCTGCCGCCTCCACTTCCTCAAACACCTCACGGGCAATTCCGCATGGCGCAATGCCGCCGCTTGAAGGAGATAGCCTTCCGGGCAGCTTCGGCTGCCCTCGGGGTGGTAGAAGGGCATTCCCTTCAGAAAGGATGAGAGCGATGAAACAAAGAATCTACATTGCCTATGGCAGCAACATGAGTGAAGTGCAGATGGCGCAGCGGTGTCCCGATGCCACCCTTGCGGGGACAGGACGGGTAAATGGATATGAACTTCTCTTCAAAGGTTCCCTGACAGGATGTTACGCCACTATCGAGAAGAAGGCAGATGCCTTCGTGCCGGTTGTTTTCTGGCGCATTTCTTCGGCGGATGAACGGCGGCTCGATGCCTATGAAGGCTTCCCACGGTTCTATTACAAGAAAACCGTCCCCGTTGAAACAGACAGTGGCACAATCCACGGCCTGGTGTATATCATGCACGAAGACCGCCGGTTCGGTATCCCGGAAGACTGGTACTACCAGAACATGGAGCGGGATTACCGCAAATTCGGTTTCGACCTGTCCGTCCTGCGGGCCGGTCTGCGGCACAGCCGAGAACGGATGGAAGGGACGCGGGTGCGGCTTATCGCCATGGATGACAGGCAGGCACCGCCCAGGGGAACTGAAGGCATCGTCCAGTTCGTCGATGATGCCGGGACCATCCATGTACAGTGGGATACGGGCAGCAGTCTTGGGCTGGTACCCGGAGCCGATGAATGGGAAGTCATCGAATAAGATGCATAACTATCGGATAAATGACTTGCTATTATGTGCGTTCAGAGTGATATATATACATGACGAAGGGGACGGGTCCCGAAGAAAAAGCACATGAAAGCGAGGAAACAACGATGACAAAGAAAGCAAAAGACTATCGGCTTCCCGAAACGGCCACGATGGAAACACTGGAGATGAACTGGAGCTGCATCCTGCAATTCGGAAACAAGGTCCTGCTGGCAGGGCATTACTTCAGCAAGGGCAGGGATTACTGGTACGGTGCAGTTTATAGATTTATCACCAGAGACCATACCTGCGAGGGGGAAATCAGGCTGACGGCAGTCAGCGACGAACTGTTCGATGACAATGGCCACGCCATCGAATGGGCCATGAAGAATTAAAAAAGAGAGTCAGAGGGGACCGCAGATGCGGCCTTCTCTGCCGTACAGCCCGCAAGGGCTTTTTTTATTGGGAGGTGAGCGCCATTGGCTGTACGAGGAAGAAAACCGAAACCGACGGCACTCAAGGTGCTGGAAGGCAATCCCGGCCATCGTCCTCTCAATAAGAAGGAACCCATGCCAAAGGGACGGCTCCCTCGCTGCCCGGACTGGCTGGAAGACGACGCCAAGAAAGAATGGAAGCGGCTGGGGAAAGTTCTCGCTGAGATGGGGATGCTGACCCATCTGGATATGATGGCCTTTGCCGGATACTGCCAGGCGTATGCCCGGTGGAAAGGGGCCGAAGAGTTCATCACCCAGCATGGGGCTATGGTGCGGACGCCGAACGGATACCTGCAGCAGGTGCCTCAGGTGTCCATCGCCCAGACGAACCTCAAAATCATGCTGAAGTTCTGTGAGCAGTTCGGCCTGACTCCGTCTGCTCGGAGCCGCATGATCGGGGAAGAAAACGGGGCAGAAACAGAAACGGATGAAATGGAACTGCTGCTAAGGGGGTGACAAGTTTGGCGTTTGTATATAAGCCGTCAGCGTTCATGCTGCCGGATTCCCGTTATGATGAAGAAAAGGCTGACCGTGCCGTCGCTTTCATCGAGCATCTCTGTCATACCAAAGGAAAATGGGCCGGGAAGCCTTTCCTCTTATTGCCCTGGCAGGAACAGATTGTGCGTGACCTGTTCGGCATCGTCAAGAAAAACGGGAAGCGACAGTTCCTGACGGCCTATATAGAGATTCCAAAGAAGAACGGGAAAAGCGAGCTGGCTGCAGCCATCGCCCTGTACCTTCTTTATGCCGATAACGAGCCGAGTGCCGAAGTGTATGGTGCGGCCTGTGACCGCAATCAGGCATCCATCGTCTTTGATGTGGCACGGCAGATGGTCGAGATGAGTCCAGCCCTGATGCGCCGTTCCAAGATACGGTCGGCCGGGAAGCGGATCATCAACTACCGCAATGCCGGGTTCTATCAGGTATTGTCAGCGGAAACAGGAACCAAGCACGGACTCAATGTATCCGGCCTGGTCTTTGATGAAATCCATGCCCAGCCGAACCGGAAACTCTACGATGTCCTGACCAAAGGCTCTGGTGATGCAAGGGAGCAGCCGCTCTTTTTCATCATCACCACAGCGGGCAATGACAAGAACAGCATCTGTTACGAACTGCATACCAAGGCCCTGGACCTGATGGCGGGTCGGAAGAAGGATGCCACCTTTTACCCGGTGGTCTATGGGCTGGAACATGAGGAAGACTGGACGGACGAAGCGAACTGGTACAAGGCGAACCTGTCCCTGGGCCATACCATACAGATTGACCGCGTCCGGGAAGCGTATCGGAATGCCGTCGAAAATCCGGCGGAAGAGAATGTCTTCAAGCAGCTCCGGCTCAATATCTGGACTTCGGCCAGCATCCGCTGGATACCGGAACAGGTCTACGACAAGGGGAATCTTCCCATTGACCGGGACTTCCTGCGGGGACGGATGTGCTACGGCGGGCTGGACTTGTCCAGTACGTCAGATATCACGGCCCTGGTTCTGGCTTTCCCGCCACGGAGCGATGACGAGAAATACATCCTGCTTCCTTTCTTCTGGCTGCCGGAAGATACGCTGGAACTGCGGTGCCGCCGGGACCATGTTCTCTATGACGTATGGCAGAAGCAGGGCTTCATCCAGACGACGGAAGGGAACGTCATCCATTATGGTTTCATTGAGAAGTTCATCGAAAAGCTGGGTGAAACATACCATATACGGGAAATCGCCTACGACCGGTGGAATGCTACCCAGATGGTGCAGAACCTGGAAGACATGGGCTTTACCATGGTGCCTTTCGGCCAGGGATTCAAGGATATGTCGCCGCCGTCGAAGGAGCTGTTCAAGCTCCTGATGGAAGGAAACATCGTCCATGGGGGCAATCCCGTCCTCAAATGGATGGCCGGCAATGTGGTCATGCGGCAGGATCCGGCCGGGAACATCAAGCCGGACAAAGAAAAATCCGTCGAAAAGATCGACGGAATCGTAGCGTCCATCATGGCACTAGACCGCTGTATCCGCAACGGGACAGGCAGCGGCAGTGTCTATGACGAACGAGGTGTTATTGCATTTTAAAGGCATCTGTAAAAATGGCAGGGGCTTTTTTTGTGCCTGTTTTGGGAGGTATTTTATGAGAATCCCCTTTTTATCCAGCCTGTTCCGTCCCCGGGATAAGCCTCAGAGCTATTATATCGGCACGGATTTTCGTTACCTGTTCGGCCCTTCCGCCAGCGGCAAGACGGTGAATGAGTTCACGGCCATGCAGACGACAGCGGTGTATGCCTGCGTCCGTATCTTGGCGGAAACCCTGGCGGCCCTACCGCTCCAGATGTATCGTTACACGCCCGGCGGCAAAGAACGGGTCTATGACCACCCGCTGTACCATCTGCTCCATGATGAGCCGAACCCGGAGATGACATCGTTCATCTTCCGGGAAACGCTCATGAGCCATCTGCTCATCTGGGGCAATGCCTATGCCCAGATCATCCGGGACCGTCTGGGGCGGGTGCAGGGACTCTATCCGCTGCGGCCGGACAAGATGACCGTCTGTCGGGATGACCGGGGAAAGATTTTTTATCTGTACACCAAGACCAGTGATGAGAATCCGAACATCAAGCCATATGGGCAGGTGGCCCTGCAGAAGGAAGAAGTGCTGCATATCCCCGGCCTTGGTTTTGACGGCCTGGTCGGATATTCGCCTATTGCCATGGCCCGCAATGCCGTGGGCATGACCATGGCCTGCGAGGAGTATGGTGCGTCCTTCTTTGCCAACGGGGCCAGTCCCAGCGGGGTGCTGGAACATCCAGGCGTTCTGAAGGACCCGGCCAAAGTCCGGGATTCGTGGAATGCCGTCTACCGGGGAACGGGCAATGCCCACAAGGTAGCTGTGCTGGAAGAAGGCATGAAGTACCAGCAGATCGGCATCCCACCTGAAGAAGCACAGTTCCTGGAGACGCGGAAGTTCCAGCTCGATGAGATTGCCCGGCTTTACCGCATCCCGCCGCACATGATCGGCGACCTGGAGAAAAGTTCCTTCAATAACATCGAGCAGCAGTCCATGGAATTTGTGAAATACACTCTGGACCCATGGGTCATCCGCTGGGAGCAGGCCATGCAGAAAGCCCTGTTCCTGCCAGAAGAGAAGAAGCAGTATTTCCTGAAGTTCAACGTGAACGGCCTCATGCGCGGCGATTACGAGAGCCGCATGACCGGGTATAGCATCGGCCGGCAGAACGGCTGGCTGTCCGCCAACGATATCCGGGAGATGGAAGACATGAATCCCGTACCCGATGAGGAAGGCGGCAATCTGTACCTGGTGAACGGCAGCATGACCAAGCTCAAGGATGCCGGGGCCTTTGCCCAGAAGGGAGAAACGAATGAAACATAAATTTTGGAAGTGGGTGACCAATGCGGCCCCCGATGCCTTCGGCAGTGAACGGACGCTGTACCTGGACGGCCAGATTTCGGACGAGACCTGGTGGGGCGATGAAGTGACCCCGAAGGCGTTCAAGGAAGAACTGAATGCGGGCAGCGGCGACATCACCCTCTGGATCAACAGCCCGGGCGGTGACTGTTTTGCCGCTGCCCAGATCTATAACATGCTCATGGATTATCCCGGGAAGGTCACCGTCAAGATTGACGGCCTGGCGGCTTCGGCTGCTTCTGTCATCGCCATGGCCGGGACGAAGGTCTGCATGTCGCCGGTGGCCATCCTGATGATCCATAATCCGGCGACCCTGGCTTATGGGGATAAAGCCGAGATGGAAAAGACCATCGGCATGCTGAGTGAAGTCAAGGAGAGCATCATCAATGCCTATGAAATCAAGAGCGGCCTGGCCCGCACGAAGATTTCGCACATGATGGATGACGAGACCTGGCTCAATGCCCGGAAGGCCGTGGAACTGGGCTTTGCCGATGAAATCCTTTTTGACCAGGAAGACGGAGAACAGCAGCCGGAAGCCATGCTGTACAGCCCGGTCACGGTGACGAATTCCTTTGTACAGAAACTGAAACCCAAGAAACCCTTGCAGAAAGTGCCAGCCGCTTCCTTAGAGAAACGGCTGGCATTGCTCATTCATTGACAGGAGGACAAATACAATGGATACGATTTTAGCACTGCGCGAGAAGCGCAAGAACCTCTGGGATGCGGCGAAAGCCTTCCTGGATACGGCCCGCGATGAGAACGGCATGGTATCGGCAGAAGATGCGGCCCGGTACGACAAGATGGAAACGGATGTGGTGAATCTGGGCAAGGAAATCGACCGTCTGGAACGCCAGCAGCAGCTCGATGCCCAGCTGGCCCAGCCGACATCTTCTCCCATCACGGAACAGCCCGGTACGGGGAACCAGGTTCCGGAAAAGAAAGGCTGTGCATCCCTGGCTTACCAGAAAGCCTTCTGGGACAGCATCCGCCATAAAAACTTCATCGATGTACAGAACGCCCTGAGCGTGGGCACGGATGCTGATGGCGGCTACCTGGTGCCGGATGAATTTGAGCATCAGCTCATCGACAAGCTCCAGGAAGAGAACTTCTTCCGCAGCCTGGCGACGGTCATCCATACCAGCGGCGACCGCAAGATTCCCGTCGTGACGGGACATGGCGAAGCGTCCTGGATGGAAGAGAACGGCCTCTATCCGGACAGCCAGGATACCTTCGGCCAGCAGTCCATCGGGGCGTACAAGCTGGGTACGGCTATCCGTGTATCGGAAGAACTCCTGAATGACAGCGTCTTCGACCTGGAAAGCTATATCGCCGGAGAATTTGCCCGCCGTATCGGAACGAAGGAAGAAGAAGCTTTCCTCACGGGCGACGGGAAGAATAAGCCGACTGGCGTGTTCCCGTCTGCGGAACTGGGAGTGACGGCCAATGGCGCATCCATCACCTTTGATGATGTCATCGACCTGTATCACTCCCTGCGTATCCCGTACCGCCGCAAGGCCGTATGGCTCCTGAACGATGCTACGATCAAGGCCTTGCGCAAAATCAAAGACAACAACGGCAACTACATCTGGCAGCCGTCCGTCACGGCCGGGACACCGGATACCATCCTGAACCGTCCCTGCTACTGCACATCCTTTGCCCCGGAACTGGCGGCCGGCAACCGTCCCATGCTCTTCGGCGATTTCAGCTACTATTGGATTGCCGACCGGGAATACCGCTCCTTCAAGCGGCTCAACGAACTGTATGCCGCCAACGGTCAGATTGGTTTCCTCGCAAGCCAGCGCGTCGATGGCATGCTGATGTTGAAGGAAGCGGTCAAGGCCCTGGAGATGAAGGCGAAGGGATAAGCCATGCTGGTCAGCCTGGAAGAAGCCAGGGAATATCTGCGGATTGATGAGGATGATACGTCCAATGATGACGTCATCCTGTCTTCCCTGGAAACGGCCCAGGCCTTGTGCCTGGACTTGGCCCGCTGCGAGGAAGCGGATGCCGAAGAGAATCCCGTCGTGTTTCATGAAGCCATCCTCTATGCCGCTGCCTTTTTGTATGAGCATCGGGAAGAAGCCGATTATTCCGGCCTGCTGAAGCGGCTGCGGTGGCTGCTGTTCGGGGTGCGGCGGAGCTATTTTTGAAAGGGGGATGCCTATGAAGACCGGGCTTTTGAACAAGCGAATTGAAATTCTGGGGAAGCAGGCGGCGACGGATGAATACGGCTTTGATACCCAGACCGACGTCGTGGTGTACCGCTGCTGGGCATCCATTGAGCCTGCCCGGGGCAAAGTGTTCTATGAGATGGAACGCAAGGCGGATACGGAGTACAGCAAGATTACCATCCGCTGGCGTCCGGGCGTCACTCATGACATGAAGGTGAAGTACCAGAATCACCTGTATGACATCGACACCATCGTGGACCCGTACATGCGCCACGAAGCCCTGGAACTGTACTGCACGGAAGAAGTGAGGGGGATGGACAATGAGCGGAAGTGACTTTGAGGTCAAAGGATTGGATGACCTTTCGGAAAAACTGCTTTCTATCATTGAAGAGTTTCCCGGCACTGCCGAAAAGGGCCTAGTGACGATTGGCAACAAGCTCAGGAAGGAATGCGTGAAGAACACGCCGGAAGGCAGCACGGGCAAGCTGAAGAAAGGCTGGAAGCACAAGGTGGAAGGCTATAACGGTTCGGAGCTGACCTATGAACTGGTCAATCGGCACCCGGTCCATCACCTGCTCAATAACGGCCATGTCAAGAAAACGCCGGGCGGCAGGACCGTTGGCTATTATGAAGGCCAGCATTATACGGAGAAATCCGTCAAAGCCTTCGAAGCCCGGGAATTGCAGCCAGGCCTGGAGAAACTGGCGAAAAAGCTCCTGAAGAAAGCAGGCGGCACATGATCCATGACATTGACATCCTGCAGGCCATACAGCAGAAGCTGAAGGAACGGTTCCCGTATCCCGTGTACCTGCAGGAAGTGAAGGAAGGGTTCTGTCCGCCAGCGTTTTTCCTGAAGACGATGACGGTGGCTTCGCCCCAGGGACGCAAGGAAGTGTACCGGGATACGGATATGTACATCACCTATATACCGCAGAAGCAGACGGCCAGCACATCCATCTATGAAGTGCTGGCTGCTGCAGAAGACCTGTTCCGTGACGGGATTGCCGTCCAGGACAGGTTTTTTGCTGTCCTCTCGATGAACGAGGAACTCATCGGGTCCGACAACGATGGCGGCCGGCTGACGCTGACCGTCCAGTACTATGATTCCGCCGATGAAACGGAAGCAGCCGAACGGATGAAAGTGCTGCATCAGCGGTATCAGGGAAAGGAGACAACGAAACATGAAAATGCCATCCATTAATGTCGTGTTCAAGGAAAAAGGCATCAGCGCCATCGAGCGCAGTGAGCGCGGCATTGTCCTCATGATCCTGAAGGAAGAGACCCTGCCTTCGGTGACAGAAGTGAATCTGTACACGGCAGATGACATCCCCAAGGAACTGTCCGACAGCAACCGGGAGCAGCTAGAACTGGCGCTCCGGGGCTATGTGAACAGCCCGAAGAAGGTCATCGCCGAAATCATCAGCAGTGAAGCCGAGGACTATACGGATATCCTGAAGGTCATCGAGAACAAGCGCTTCGATTACCTGGTCATCCCGGACATCGGAACGTCGCACATCGATACCATCGCCACCTGGGTCAAGGGGATGCGTATCAATAAAGACAAGATGATCAAGGCCGTCCTGCCAGACTGTACGGCAGATACGGAAGGCGTCATCAACTTCGTCAACAAGACCATCCGCACGAAGAGCAAGACCTATACGACGGCCCAGTACTGCAGCCGCATTGCCGGCATCATCGCCGGGACGCCCATGACGATTTCCTGCACCTACGCACCGCTGCCGGAAGTCATCGGCTGCGATGTCTGGACGAAAGAGGAAATGGACACCATGGCCGGGGCAGGGAAGTTATTCTTCTTCTTTGACGGTGAAAAGGTGAAACTGGCCCGGGGCATCAACTCCCTGGTGACCACCGTCCAGGACAAGGGGACGAGTTTCCAGAAAATCAAGCTCGTGGACCTGATGGATATGATGCACGATGATATCCGCACGACGGCCCAGGACCATTACCTCGGGAAGTACGCCAACAGCTATGCGAACCGCTGCCTCCTGGTGACGGCCATCCAGGGATATCTTGACCAGCTGGCCCAGGAAGGGCTGCTGGAACAGGACCAGAACACAGCCTATATCGATGTGGAATCCACTAAGATATGGCTGGAATCCAACGGCAAATATACCAAAGCGGAGCTGGCAGACATGTCCGAAATGGACATCAAGCTGGCCAATATCGGAAGCAATGTGTTCATCGCCGTCAAGGCATCGATCCTGGATGCCATGGAAGACGTGACGGTAACTATTCATATTTAGGAGGTGAGGCAGCATGAACAGCATGGAAGCCAAACGGGTCATGAACGGCAAGTACGCCGACCTTTATATCGACGGTGATCTAATGGCGGAAGCAACGGCATTTAAGGCCGAGGTCACGCTGACCAAGGAAGAAGTGAAGATGCTCCGCCATGTGGGCAAGGGCTACAAGGTCACAGGCTACGACTGCAAAGGCCAGCTGAAGCTGCACAAGGTGTCGAGCTACATGATCCGGAAGATGAACGACAACATCAAGGCGGGCAGGCAAACTGTCGTGACCATCGTCTCCGTCCTGGATGACAAGGATGCCATCGGCAGTGAGCGCATCGTCATCAAGGATGCGACCTTTGACAGCCTGATTCTGGCTGACTGGGAAGTGGACAAGATGGGTGAGGAAAGCTACAGCTTCACCTTCTCAGACTGGGATTTACTGGATTTAGCATAAGGAGAACAAGCACATGAATATGGTAGACCGGCTGCTGAAAGCAGATGTAGTGAACAAGCTGGCCGAACGGCCTGAAAAGAAAGTGAAGATGGAACGGCTCTCGAAGCTGTTCGGATTCGATTTTGTCATCACGCTCCGGGCCATCGACCCGGAACGCTATGCAGATATCCAGAAGATGGCCGTGGACTTCACCAACGGCAGTGCCGATAACATCGACATTTATCAGATGCAGACCCAGACGCTCCTGGCGGGGATTGCAGACCCCGATCTCAAGAACAAGGACCTGCTGGAAAAATTCGGGGCCGTACTCCCTGGTGACATCATCCGCAAGCTCTTTCTGGCCGGAGAGATTGCCGACCTTACGGCACAGATTACGGAACTCAACGGCTACACTACGCAGAAAAAAGCGGATGAAGCCGTAAAAAACTGATCCGGACCGATGGCGAAGTGCAGGCGATGTATCTCCTGTTCCGGGAGCATCACCTGCTGCCGTCAGCGGTCATGAAACTAGGATACGGTGAACGGCAGGTGTTGTACGCTTTTGTTCGGTATGAGATGGAAGAACGCAATAAAAAAGTATCTTCAACATTATCGGATTAACTGTTGAAAATACGGCTATCTGGCATAAAGTCATAAGGTAGGCTCAATCCACTTAGATATTTCATAGACGAAGTCGCTTTTTTTCTTGCATTGTGGGTGGCCGACACGTAGTACATGAAAGGCTTGATTGCCCAGCGTGGAAATGGCTTCCTGCCAGGGCATTTTTCTTTTCCCAATATCTTTAAAACCGTTGTAATGAATATTATAACGGTCAAAGACGTTAGGGATGTAATCGTCATAATACCAAGATGTATAAAAAATGACATGAGTAGGATGTATTACCTTTAATTCCTGCTGAAGGACTTTTAGGTTTAGGATACAGTTGGATTTTACAAAATCTGAGGTAGTATCCTTTCCTCCGGAATTGTTGCATTTGACAATATTGGTAAATGCGATGTGTTCTATGGAATCGTCACCGAATATTCTCAGAGTGATAGCACGAGTATAGCTCCAGTATGGCCAGCTTTTGTTCCACAGAGATTCACGGGTATATTGAAAGGGATTGCGGAAGCCGTCTTCAATCGTGCCGGGATTGTTTCTGGCATTTTTACCGACAAATAGAATTCTCTTGGAAGTTTTATTAAAATCGGAACCTACGCACCAACAGCCAATCGGCAAGGATAAACGCTCTCTCTTATGACATTCTTCACAGATTTTGCAAGTTCCAAGCCCCATATGGTGATATCGTTCAGCTAATCTTTTTTCTGTTTCATTGAAATAGCGCATTGGAATTCCTCCGTAAAGATAGATTTCTTTTATCTTACTATATTTTTATAGCTGTAACAACATTGAGAGGTGATATCTATTGGCCAATAACGTCATCGATGCTGCTATCCGTTTGCGGGATTTGTTCACGCCGACGGTGCGGAGCGTCAATGCCAGCCTGGGAACCATGAAGGCCCAGATGGCGGCGGCAAAACAATCGATCAGCGGCCTGTCGGACAAGCTGACGGAGCATGAGCGCATCCAGAAACGGACGGCAAAGAGCATCGAGCAGACGGGAAGCAAAATTTCCGGTATGTCAGACAAGATGGCCCTGCTGTCGGCACCTATCCTGGCGGCTGCGACGGCAGGCTTCAAGCTGCACAGCGACTTTGCCAATGGCATCGCCAAAATTTCGACTCTGGTGGATACGACGGTCGTTTCCATGCAGAAGGTCAGTGATGAAATCCGTGCTGTCAGCGATGAGACCGGGGCAGGCGTTGCCGACCTTTCCGAATCGGTCTACCAGGCCATCTCGGCGGGTGTTGATGCCGGCCATGCTGTAGGCTTTGTCAAGGATATGACCATCGCCGCCAAGGCCGGGTTCACAGATACGACAACTGCCGTAAACGGCGTCACGACCGTCCTCAATGCCTATGGTAAATCGGCAGAAGAGGCCACGGCGGTGACGGACCAGATGCTCCTGGCACAGAACTTCGGCAAGACATCCTTTGGCGAGATGGCCCAGTCCATGGGCAACGTCATCCCCATTGCGGCACAGCTCAATGTCAGCACCCAGGAACTGTTCGGTTCCATTGCCGTCCTGACCAAGAACGGTATCCGGACCAGCGAGGCCATTACAGGACTCAAGGCGGCCTACAGCAACATTCTGAAGCCGTCTTCTGAAGCGGCGAAACTGGCTCAGTCCCTTGGTCTTGAGTTCAACGCGGCTCATTTGCAGAGCGTAGGATGGGTGAAGTTCCTGGGCGAAGTGAAGCGGGCCACGGGCGGTGATGCCGAACAGATGGCCCAGCTCTTTGGTTCTGTCGAGGGCCTGAACAGCATCCTGGTCCTGACGGGCAAGGGAGCCGGGGATTTCGATAAGGTCATGGACCAGATGGCCCAGTCTGCCGGCATGACCCGGGAAGCCTATGAGAAGATGCTGACCCCGTCGGAGCAGATGCAGATTGCTATGAACCAGCTGAAGAATGCCGGGATGGACCTGGCTGTTTCCTTTACCCCTTATTTCAAGACCATGTCCCTGCGGGTGAAGGAACTGGCGGCCTGGTTCCGGTCGCTGACGCCGGAGCAGAAGACGCTGATCGGCCAAGTGGCTTTCGGCATCGTGACCTTCCAGCTCTTCGGTTCCACCCTGGGACGGGTGCTGACGATAGGCGGACGGGCCTTTGGGACGTTCAGCTCCATCGCCGCGGGCATCAGCAAGGCCGGGAGCGTATCGAAGTATCTGGCTGCCCAGTTCAAGGGCCTCATCACGGTGGCAAGAGGCATCGCCATCGTTGCCAAAGGCATGGGCAGTACGTTACTGACAGTGGGCAGGCTGATGATTACGGTCATCCGGGCAGTCGGCGCAGCAGCGATGGCCAATCCCATCCTGATTGTCATCGCTGCCGTCATCGCAGGGCTGTATCTCCTCTGGAGCAACTGGGATACGGTTTCGCAGTATATCGAACAGGCCGTCCGGGCGGTGTCGGATGCCGTGGATGCCGGGATGCAATGGATTGCTTCGGCCTGGGACGGGGCCATGAACGGCATCAGCGAGACGGCTTCCAGCATCTGGGAAAGCATCAAGGATACTTTCCGGAGCGGCGTGAACGGGGTCATTGACCAGGTGAACGGACTCATTGCCAGCATCAACGGCCTGCCCATCGACATCCCGTCTCTGACGGGCGGGGCGCCGACTCATGTGGGATTCAATATTGAACCCATCAGTCATTTTTCCGGAGGCGTCGAGAACTTTGGCGGCGGCTTTGCCGTCATCAACGAAGACCGCCGGGGCGAGCTGGTCCATCTGCCAAACGGCAGTACCGTGGTCCCTCATGACGAAAGTATCAGGCAGGCCATGAATGCAGGCAGCCCCTCCATCACTATTCGCATCGACACGATGAACGTCCGCAGCGAGCAGGACATCGACGCCGTAGCCGACAAGCTGGTGGAAAAGATCCGGCTGTACGGCATGAACCGCATGAAAGGAGCGACCATCTGATGGCCTCATTCTTAGAATCCATCCTGAATGCCATCGGGCAGGCGTCACAGGATCTGACGATTTCCCTGGCTGCGGGCAGCTCTGTCGTGACCTTTCCCGTGCTGCCTTCGGAACTGATGGTTTCTGTCAATACGAATCATGGCACGGTGAATATCAACAACTACGGGGAGTATCTCATGAAAGGCAGGACCGGGCTGAAGTCCCTGACGCTGGCGGGATTTTTCCCCGCCCAGGATTATCCCTTTGCTATGATGACGATGTCGCCTTATACCTATATCGCCGAACTGGAAGCCATGCGTACAGGCGGCGAGGTCTGCCAGCTCACGGTATCGGACACGCCTATCTCCATGCCCTGCCTGATCAGCTCCTTCAAGTTCGGGGAAAAGGACGGCAGCGGCGATGTGTATTATGAACTGGCGCTGACGGAATACCGCTATGTCACAGCGGCGGAAACAGGGAAAACGGATCCGGCAACGGGGCTGAAGAAACGCCCTGAGTCGTTCTGGCAGAAGCTGAAGAAGAATATCACCTATTATCCGGGCGACAGCATCGGCAATGTCGTGGGCCGGGCCGTCGGGAAATCGGTTACGCTCAATAAGGAGCAGTTCTCCAAGTTCCAGGTCTACCGCAGCATCATCCGCAGCGGCGGCCTATCGGCGGGGGACATCATCCGGCTGACGACCATTAACCTGAAAAGGAATGATGAAAATGTTCCAGTTGGCAAAGATAAATAAGGCCGATACGGAAAACCAGCAGGCAGATAAACCGCAGAACACGGACTTGTCTGCCTATGCCCTTTCCTATACCTGGTCGGGCGATGTGGAGCAGGCCGGGAGAAAGCTGGAATTTGATATCGCCTATACCACGAAAGACAAGGACTGGACGAATGCCGTTTTGGAGCTGGGAGATGAAGTGTGTTTTTCCTATACCGATGAGGTCACGCAGGAGACGTATCCCGTTTTCCAGGGACGTATCTTTTCCCGGAGCCGGGACAGCGAATCGTATACCATGTGTTTTGTGGCTTTCGATAATATCATCTATCTGGCAAAATCCCGCATTACCCGGAAATACGCCAATGTGACCGTGGCTGATGCCATCCGGCAGACCATCCATGACTTTTCGATTGAAGCCGGGACGATGCCGGACCTTTCTGTGGTGTGCAGTTTCATTGCCGATGACATCTCAGCAACTGATGCCATCAAGCAGGCCCTGTCTTACCAGTCGGCACAAGATGGCAAGGGATATCACATCTACATGACGGACGGGAAGCTGAATGTGGTATGCACCAATGACCAGGTGGTGGAGAACTTCCTCATCAGCGATAAAACGAATCTCACCGGGGCATCTGTGTCCGAGTCCATCGAAGACATGGTGTCGAAAGTGGTGGTCGTAGATAGTGCAGGCCAGACGAAAGGCGAGATGCCGAATGGCACCGACATCGAACGATTCGGCACCATCCAGGCCATCTGCAAGGCCGACCCCAAGCAGGACGATGCCTCGCAGGCCCGGGCCATGCTGAAGACCGTTGCCCATGACATGTCCGTCAAGGCGCTCGGCCATATCCAGTGCATTGCCGGCTTTTCCGTGGACATCCAGGAAGCACAGCTCAAAGGGCGGTTCTTCATCAAATCGGACAGCCATCGGATTGAGGGGAACAAGCACACGATGGATTTGCACTTAGTCTTTAACAAACTGCTGGACGAGCAGAAGCAGGAACTCGATAGCGCGTCCTATAATGCGAACCCCGATTACGTGTCGCCTGCAGCGGCCGCTTCGGGCAGCAAGAGCGGGGCGTCCATGAGCGGGAATGCTGCCGGAGGCGATGTGGTGGATTCGTGCATGGAGAATTTCGATGGGACCGTTTCACCTTATGGTTCCAATGGCTGTGTGGACCGGGCAACGGTTGCCGCTGCCGGGTATTCACCCTTTTCCGCGCAGGAATACAACAACAACGTCAAAGGATGCGACCTGCTCCGGGCCGATGCCGAAGCCCAGGGACTGGCGATTCCCTACGACCCGGCACAGCTGGAGAAAGGCGACATCATCATGTACAACCGCTACAGCAAGCCGGACCCGAACTGGCATGTCGTGGTCTATGACGGCAACGGCGGATGCTGGGGCAACAGCTCCAATGTGTACGGCTGTTTCCATCATTACGAAGGGAGCATCGACATGGGGAGCGACTACTATCCGGCGACCATCATCAAGACGTCAAGGGGGTGACGGGAAATGCAGAAAAATCCATATATTAGCCTGCTGAACCTCATGGAGCAGGTATCAAGGAGCAGCAACAGCCCGTCCATCCAGATTGGCGAGATACTCCAATCCCCGCCGGACATCCAGGTGAAATACAACGGCATCGTCCTGACCAAAGAGGAACTGTGGATTTCCCATTACCTTCTGGCAGGCTATGGAAGAACAGCTGAAGGGCATCTGGTATCGGCTACCCAGAACCGGGCAGGCGGCAGTGGGGATGCAGCCTACCAGTCGCATAACCATGAGATTGACAACGACTATACCGATTCGGTGATTACCACGGATACCCTGAAGCCGGGTATGAAAGTTGCCATCATGCCTATGCTGGTGAACGGAAAAATCCAGCAGTATGCGATTTTAGATGAGATTGTGAGGTTGGACGGATATGGCTGATCCTTTTGTGGCCTTGGCATCCGGAGCGGATGTCAGTGCCAGAGAAACATTGCCGCTCCTTTCGGAATACGGCTATGACTTTGATAAGAACCGGTTCCGCTATGACGAGAACGGGAACAATATCACCGTGACAGAAGATGAAGCTCTCAAGGTGTGGATCTATAAGGCCCTGATGACGGAACGATACCGGTATCTGGCCTACCATGATGAATACGGCATTACCATCGAACCCTATCAGGGGACGATGCCCAACAACGTCTATACGGCAGACCAAATCTGCCAGAACATCCGGGAGGGGCTGGCCGTTAATCCCTATATTGCACGGATCAACCGGGTGGATGTGGAAAAGCGGGAGAAAGATGATTTGTTCATTCTGGTGGATGTGACATCCATTTACAGCGATGAAAGCATCACGGTTGCCGCAGAAAGGAGTCTTGCATGAGCGATTTGTTCGATGCCCAGACAAAAGACCAGATTGAGAGCCGCATGGTGCAGAACTTGCACACGCTGACCGATACGGACAAGACGGCCATCGAGGGTTCGTTTGCCCGGGACATGATTGATACCAATGCCGTGGAATTCGAGAACAGCTATGCCGAGATGGCCATGCTGCGGGACGCGGCGTTTGCTGAAACTTCCTGGGGTGACTATCTGACGCTCCGGGCCGAGGAATTCGGCATCCAGCGGAAACGGGCGGTGAAAGCCAATGGCCAAGTGACGGTTACCGGGCAGTCCGGGGCTTACATCATACGTGGCAGCTTGTTCCAGACGAAAGACGGGCTGCGCTTCTATACGACAGAATCCGCTACGATTCCATCTGACGGAACCGAAGCAAGCATTGCTGTCCAGGCCGCAGATACAGGGGTGAAAGGGAATGTGGCACCGGGGACGATTACGGAAATCCCTTATTCCATCCCCAACGTGTACAGCGTAATAAACCCGGAGAAATGCACGGACGGGGCTGATGAGGAAACGGATGCGGCCCTTCTGGCACGGCTCCTGTTCCGGGTCCGCCAGCCCATCACGTCCGGCAACGCCAACCACTACCGCTCCTGGGCCATGTCCGTGGACGGGGTGGGCAACTGCAAGGTCATCCCACTCTGGAACGGGAACGGTACGGTGAAAGTCATCATCGTAACGGCAGAGAATGAATCGGCTTCCAGTGAGCTGATCCAGAAAGTGGCCCGGTACATCGAATCCCAGCGGCCCATCGGGGCCGCCGTGACGGTGGTATCTCCGGCACCTGTATCTGTGGATATTACGGCAGAAGTGTACGGCACCGTCAATGCGGATTCGGTGACGGCTGCAGTGTCCGCCTATTTCAAGAATACGGGCTTCAGCCTGTCCTATGTCAGCCTGGCCCAGATTGGCCGGCTCATCCTGGGCGTGAACGGGATTACAGATTACCGGAACCTGAAACTTAGCGGCAAGGCGGAGAACATCCGCCTGACCAATGAGCAGATCCCGGTAGTCGGAAAGGTGGTGCTGAATCTTGTCAGCGAATGAATGGATGAGGCAGCACCCCATTGAGGTACTGGACTACCTGCCGAAATTCCTGGGGAAAGACCCGATGTTCAAAAAGACAGCGGATACCTGCAGCACGGAGCATAACCGCCTGCGCCTGGCTCTGCAGGACCTAGCGGACAACTTCTTCGTGAACACAGCTACCTGGGCGCTGCCTCTTTATGAATCGTTCCTTGGCATCAAGCCCGGTGACGGGGATACCGACGAATTCCGCAGGCAGCGGATTCTCTTTAAGCTGCAGCATGTAGATGTATCCACGGTGGATTTCATGAACTCCATCGTGAACCTGTACAGCGTCGGCCACATCGAGGAAGTGAATGAAGAATATTATTTCAAGGTGTACTGCATTATGAATGACAAGGATACCGGAACGCTCTCGAAGCTGATTGCCCAGCTCGACATCTACAAGCCGGCCCATCTGGGCTATGCCATCTATCTGGGCTACTCCTGGAACGGGAAGATTCATTGGGATGGCGAAGCGACGTTCTCGACAGCGACCATCGTATCCGGGAAAGGAGTGACGTCAAGTGGCTGAGTATATCAAGGAGAAGTGGTCAGAGGATTTTCCAGACCGGGCCGGGCAGGAAGTCCGGCCAGCAGAAGCCGTGGAGAATACACTGGATTATGATGTGCTTTTCCCTCAGTATCTTTCAGAAGATCCGGTCGTCTTCAATCAGCAGAACAGGACCGTATCCCAGCTGGTCAGCAATGATGCCCGTCTCTATGAGCGGATTTCCGCTACGGCAGCTGACATCAATGCCCATCTGACCGATTCCAAGGCCCATGCCAGCGGCATCAGCGGCAATGCGGCCAGTGCGTCGAAGCTGCAGACGGGACGGAAAATCCACCGGGTGCTGTTTGACGGAACGAGGGACATCACCCTGCCGGATTTCAGCGGCTGCGGCGAAAAGACGGCAGGACAGAGCGGCATGGTTCCGTCACCGTCTGCGGGGAAGCTGAATACGGTCCTGCACAGCAATGGCAGCTGGGGCAAGGTCACTTATGCCGATATGGACGAGGAAGCCGTGGCCAAAATCCAGGCCTGCCCGTTCCCTGTCAATGCCATCTATATTTCTGCGGACGGGAAGAATCCCGCGACATACTGGCCTGGGACGACCTGGGTGGCTTTTGCCATGGGACGTTGCCTGATTGGGGCCGGGGCGGCAGACAGCGGAACTATGTACAAGGCCGGGGACAAATTGGGGGAAGAGAAGCATACCAGTACCCTGGCGGAAATCCCTATTCATGGCCATACAGGGAAAACTGGCGATGCCGGGAACCACAACCATGATCGGGGCAATATGAATATCACGGGTGCTTTCTGGGGTCGTGATGTGCAGAGCGGGTACAACGGCAACGGGGCCTTCTTCATCAGCGGCCGCGGGAACTGGAATGATGAAGGCGGCAGCTATCATGACAACTACCCGTCTGTCATGTCCTTTGAAGCGGCCCGGTCCTGGTCCGGCAGGACTTCGGCGAATGGCAGTCATGCCCACAGTTTTACGACAGAGAATGCCGGTGGTGGCCAGCCGCACAACAACATGCAGCCGTCCATTGTCGTGTATATGTTCCAGCGGACAGGTTAGGAGGTGAGGAATATGGCTGAATGGTTACAGATGGCCGCGTCTCTGGTATCGGTCCTGATGCTCTGCGGCATCATCTTCAATTTCAGCGTCATCAAGCCGCTGAATGAATCGGTGCGGAGCCTCCGGGACTGCATCGCAGAACTGCGCCGCCAGCTGTCGGATACGGAAGCCAAGCGGCAGAAGATGGCGGAACGGCTGTCCCGGGTGGAAGCCCTGGCAGAACATGCCCATCGCAGGCTGGACGCAATAGAACAGCGGCAGCCGGAACAGGGGGGACGGAAATGAGCTTCTCCGTAGTGCAGAACCGGATCCGCCTGGTGAGGGGCGATTCAGCAGAAATCCGCCTGATTATCTGCGACCGGGTGACGGGAGAACTTTTCACCCTTGGAAAACGGGACGAGCTGACCTTCACACTGAAACAAAATCTCTCCGATGAAAAGTCCGTCCTGATCAAGACGCTGGGACAGGGCATCCGGCGGGAAGGCACGGAGTGTTTCCTCGTGTTCTGGCCGGATGATACACGTCATCTTCCCTGCGGCCGCTATGTCTATGATGTGGAGCTGGTGCGGGAGAACGGGTACACCGATACCCTTATCCCGCCCCGGCCATTCTTCCTGGAAAGGGGCGTGACGGACGATGGCACATAAAGGAAACAGCCTCATCGGCATCCTTTCCATGCCCCAAGGCCCCATCCGGGGACTATCAGGAAAAGCGCATTGTCCCGTCTGATAAGGAGCAGATTGTCACCGCCGACAGCGGCCATGCGGCCCTTTTCTGGGTGACGGTAGCTGCCATCCCGTCGAACTATGGCAGAATCAGCTTTAATGGCTATGAGTTGAAAGTCGAGTAAAGGAGCAATCAGAATGGCGAAAAACGTAAAAATCAATTCGGTCGTATATGCGGAAGTGCCGCAGGTTTCCATCCCTCTGGCAGAAGGGCAGGGGACGGCTGTCTTTTTTGATACGACCGGGGCTACGGCGGCATCCGGGGATATCCTGACGGGGAAGTCCGCTTTTATCGGGAATGGCTTCGTCGCCGGATCTATGGCTGATAACGGAGCGGTCAGCGGCGGTATCAGCAAGGCCGACGGCGCGTATGCCATCCCGGCCGGATTCCATAACGGCAAAGGGGTAGTCCGCATCAGCAGTGAAGAGCAGGCCAAACTGGTCAGCGGGAACATCAAGGCCGGCGTGACGGTTCTTGGCGTGTCCGGCAAATCCAGTGTCGTCGATACAGGCGATGCCACGGCGGCAGCCGGCACTATCATCAGCGGCAAGACCGCTTATGTCAATGGTACCAAAGTGACCGGGAGCCTGACGACGGTGACGGTATCCCAGGACAGCCTGACCAAGGTGCTGACCATCGAGTAAGGGGGAGATGACATGAAGGTAGATGTGAAACTGGCCGGGAACAGTTACAGCGGAGTGCCATCCGTCCTGATTCCACTGAGAAGCGGCGGGAAAGCCCGCTTCTGCGAAGTGTCAGATACGACGGCGAAAGCCTCCGATGTGGCTAAGGGCAAGACCTTCTATGATGCAGATGGGAACTATACAGAAGGAACCAGTACGGGAAGTGGCGGCACAGCGGCAGAAGCGACACCATACAAAGTCACCATCCAGCAGGTGCCGCATCAGACTATCGAGGTGACTTTCACGCCACAGGTTACGGGAAACCTGGCGGGGTTCAAGAAGTCGGGAAGCCAGTCTGCTGAACTCACGAGTGAAGCTAATCTGGCTCTTTCCTATGCCCTTGATGCAGAAGTCATAGCCGACTCTGGTTGGATTAAAGGCAATCCAACCGTTTCTGGGGCTTTGAAGGATGGTCTGATTTGCGGGGACGTAGTTATTAGTGCCACAGAGGCAATAGAAGATGCATCCGGACTCAGGATGCCCGTCGGATATACTCCCCTTTATTTATCCGATGGCCGCTTGTACATGGACAAGGACTTGCAGGAAAAATTCAATAACAAGTCCCTGGTCAAAGATGGTGCCAAACTGTTCATCATTGATATTACAAAAAATACAACGAGCATGAACGGTATGTTCAATCCATCTAAGGTAAGTTTTGCTGAAGGAACTCTGGCAGAATCTGTCATTGATTTCAGCAATGTGGAAAAAGGGGCGATTACTGATCTGGGGGTGGCCTTTGCAGGAAATCAGAAACTGGAATCCCTGGATTTGAGTGGCTTTAGCAATGTGACAGCCATGTACAGCATGTGCGCCTTTTGTTCGAGCTTGAAATGTGTCTATATCGATACATTGTCCAACAGCAAGAATAAAACTATCAATACCTACCACATGGTTGCTCCCTGTAATAGCCTGGAATATCTCATCATTGATAATGTGAATGTGGATTTTGTCATGCAGGATGCCGCCGATGCAGACAAAGGTGTGCCTGCATCGGCAAAAATCCTGGTTCCTAGAGCCGCTTTGGATGCATATAAAGCAGACAGCCACTGGAGTTCGGCGGCAGACCGCATCTTGGCCATGGAAGACTTCGATATCGTCCGCAAGGACGGCGCCGTGACCGTCACACCAAAGGCGGTGTAAGTTATGTTTGAGAAAGTGAATATACCTGACTGCATTGTCATCATCGGACTGGTCACAGCACTGATTCTGGCGATTTTTTATACCCTTAACGAGCTGGCCATGTCCATTGCCTCGGGCTTGCTCGGGTACATCGGCGGAACTGTGAAGTCCGCCGTTCATCAGAAAGGAGAAGAAAAGCAATGAAAGTATTCCTGAATCCCGGCCATGCGCCGAACGGCAATCCCGACCCGGGTGCCGTCAATGAAGAAACGGGCCTGCGCGAGTGTGATGTGGCTCTGGCCGTGGGTAAATCTGCTGCAAGCTACCTGAATGCGGCAGGAGTAGAAACAGAACTGCTTCAGTCCGACAGCTTGGAGGAAATCTGCGAAGCTGCCAATACCAGTGATGCCGACATCTTCGTATCCATCCATTGTAATGCCGCCGAAGCCGAAGAAGCCAACGGCACAGAAACCTGGGCCTGTGCCGGCAGTTACCGTGGCAGCATGCTGGCGAGTTGCATCCAGAACCAGATTGTCAATGCCCTGGATACGACAGACCGGGGCGTGAAGATTGCCACGCCCGGCGTTAACGGCTTGTATGTCCTCACGAACACGGACATGCCAGCCGTCCTGGTCGAGCTGGCATTCATCACCAATCCCGGCGATGAAGATATCCTTGCTCATGACCAGGATGCCCTGTCCAGAGCTGTCGCCAGGGGTGTCACTGATTATGAACAGCTGATTTTAGGAGGTAAATGACTATGAACCGTGAAGAAATCAAGAAAGCCGTTGCCAATGCCGTTGTAGACTTTGCCAAGAGCGAAGCCGAAGCGGCCATCAAGTCCATCGACCTGGATGACGTCCAGAAGCTGGTGGAAGCGCAGATGAAGAACCTCATAGACCCGCTGGAAGCCGAAATCCAGACCACGACCAGCTGGTGGGTCAAAATCCGCAACCGTCTCTACATCACCCTGATGCAGCAGGCAGTCAAGGCCATTATAGCTGATGTAAAACAGAAGATTGCGTAAGAAAAAGCCGGTACGGGACATCGGGAAGGATGTTCTGTACCGGCTTTGCTGCTATACCGAGAGCATGAATAGCAATTTCAGATATTAAGGAATGTGCGCTAATGCCAATTTTTTAGGTTGATATTATTCGTTTAATGGTATAAAATCAAACATATGTGGTTTTTGTTGATAGGTGATTCAATGGATTATATGACAATAAAAGAAGCTTCTGATAAATGGGAGATTTCAGCTCGACGTATACAAGTCCTTTGTTGCACAGGGCGAATTCCAGGGGCGATGAGATTCGGCAGAGTGTGGGCGATTCCAGTGAATTCAAATAAGCCCAAAGATGCTCGTGTTCGCACAGGAAAATATATTAAAAATAAATAACTTAGGAGTTTGATATGCTTAATAAAAAATTAAAGATTTTCTCATTTTTTTCGGGAAGCGGGTTCCTTGATTTGGGCTTCGAAAAAGCCGGATTTGAAATTGAACTAGTAAATGAATTTCAGCCTAATTTTATGAAGGCCTATAAATATTCAAGGAAGAAAATGAATATGCCTGAACCTAAATATGGATATTTTAATATAGATGTAAATGAATTTTTGAACGATAGAAAAAGCGAATTGCATCAGTATATTGATGAAGAAAGAGATGGCAATAGTTTCATTGGGTTTATAGGCGGACCACCGTGTCCTGATTTTTCTATTGCGGGCAAGCAGCGAGGCAGAGATGGTGAAAATGGTAAGTTGTCATTGAGTTATATTAATCTTATAATTGAAATGAAACCAGATTTCTTTCTTTTTGAAAATGTTAAGGGCTTATGGAGAACTGCTAGGCACAGGGCTTTTTATGAAGAATTAAAAGAAAAATTATCGAATGCTGGTTATGAAATGACTGATCGTTTGACGAATGCTTTGGAATATGGAGCCCCACAAGATCGAGATAGAATATTGTTATTTGGAGTACGGCATGAGATATTAAAAGATTACTTTGCAACGAGTAATGGAATTCAATCCTTCCCATGGGAAAAATATCAATCATATAATTTAAATGAAATAAAGAACTTACCATGGCCTCAAACAGAACCCTACGAGGAAAATAGTGTGAAAAAATGTCCCGCAGGAATACCTGTTGAATTAACAGTGGAGCATTGGTTTGAAAAAAATGATGTTAATCATCATCCAAATGCGAAGGATTATTTTATCCCAAGAAGTGGAATTGTAAAAATGAAGGTTATTGATGAAGGTGATGACCATAAGAAATCTTATAAGCGTCTTCATCGTTGGAGATATTCTCCTACAGTAGCTTACGGAAATAATGAAGTACATTTACATCCTTATAAAACTCGGAGATTATCAGCGGCAGAAGCCATGTCTCTTCAAACTTTACCGAAAGAATTTTGCCTCCCGCCAGAGATGTCTTTAACCGATAAATTTAAAACTATTGGGAATGGAGTCCCTTTTATTTTAGCTAATGGTATTGCTAAAACGATAAAGGATTTTTTGGAGGGGAATAAATGAAATCGTTTGAAGAAGTCTTGGCAGATATTGAACAACTCAAGGGAATGGAGTTGAGCAGTCTTTCTGGCAGTGCAAAAAAGATTACCGTAGAAAAGGTCGATTATAAAGAAAAAAGAATAGATTTGAAAGTAGAAGGAGGTGGGACTGATACAAGAAGCTTTGAAGAAATAGGAAAAATATATGAAGCTCTAAAATCAGGGGGATTTGTACATGTCGAATCTATCTTGAATGGTAGCGGTAGCAGTAGAAATAGACCTGAAACACTATTAGCTAGCTTGCCATATATTGACTGGGGACAGTATGGAGGAAAAAAGTGCCTTTTATATCGAAATGAAAATACTCACGCTTTGGGAACTACGCACAAACTGAATTCAGATGAGGTTGAGGCGATTGCGGCACAGATGCCAATAGGAACGGCTATAAATGAAACATCCTCTCCTAACTATTATTCTGTGACTGCACCGTTGAAGTACAAAACAAATTTTAATACGGAAAAATATGAGTGGAACCGTATTCTTTTTGGCGCTCCTGGTACAGGGAAAAGTTGGGAATTGAACAAAGATAAGAATGAGCTTTTATCTAATGGCGGTCAATGTGAACGCGTTACTTTTCATCCGGATTATACATATTCCCAGTTTGTTGGGACATATAAACCGACTACAAAGGAAAATGGGGATATTTGTTATGAATTTGTTCCGGGGCCTTTTATGAGAACTTATGTTAAAGCTTTGAGAAGTGGCCGGACTGATAATCCTAAGCCGTATCTCTTAATAATTGAAGAAATTAACCGTGCAAGAGTTGCAAGTGTCTTTGGAGATGTTTTTCAATTGTTAGACCGTACCGAAGAGGGTACTAGTCAGTATGAAATACAGGCAAGTGAAGATATAAGAAAATATCTTGCATTAGAATTAGGTGGACATCCTTCGGATTATCCTATTCTTAAAATCCCAAATAACATGTTTCTCTGGGCTTCGATGAATAGTGCTGATCAGGGCGTTTATCCGATGGATACGGCATTCAAACGTCGATGGGATTTTGAATATATTAACATTGATGCCAATCAAGAAAAAGTAGAATGTACGGTAAATTTGGTTAAGGATAATCCAGAAACCAATGTCAATTGGAATCGTTTAAGAAAAGCAATTAATGCTAAACTTTTAGATACGTGCAGAGTGAATGAAGATAAGTTGCTCGGTCCGTTCTTTCTTTCCCAAAAGGCGATAAAGGCAGATGGAGATAAGCATATTATCGATGAAGAAGCATTTCGCAAGGCATTTAAGAGCAAGGTTATCATGTATCTTTTTGAGGATGCTGCACGTCAGTATAGGACCAGATTGTTCAAATCGGATATCTGTAAAATGTATTCTTCTATTTGTGATGAATTTGATAAGCATGGCATGGCAATTTTCGGTGATGATTTTAAGAGTGCCTACTATGATCAGCAGAAAGACTGACACTTATGGAAATTATATCTCAGTTCCTGCGTGAGCAGCGACGATACAGTAAAAACGAATTGGCAAGTTTGTTTTGCCTCGACGAGACTTCAGTAGAAAAATTTATAAAAGCGTTAAAAGCATATAATGTCTTAAAGACAGTGAGGAATAATCCTGAACAAAAGGAAATGTCTGACTTAAGTGAGGCGGATATTGAAGTAGCTGATGAAACTGCTGATAATGATACCTATTTGTATGTTTTTACCTTTGTAGGGGTTCTTATCTTTGGCAATCGCATTTTAAAAATCTACCCCAAGTATTTGCTTCGCACGACAGATGTACTTCCTGCAATGCGCCAAGTACTGAAGGTCTTGGAAAAATATAATAATTCAACGGAGCAAATTGTCAGTTTGTTTAATGGCGAGGGAGATAATCGAAGCTTTAACTTACTATCGGTCATACTGTTTCTCTTTCATGACTACTATGAATATGGGTTATATACGAATTCAGAGATGGTGCTTGAGATAAATGGAGAAGGCGATATTCAATGGCAAAAGACTATTGATGAAACATTTCCTATTATTTCAAGAAACCGTCCTTTTTATACAGAAATCTATACTCGCAAAGTAACATACGATGATGATGATTTTTTTAGAAGGCTTCATCGGGTAATTCTTACAGAATGTTCCTTCCGGCTTTCGAAAGCGCAGCTTATTGATTTATTTGAACTGGACCCTTTGCTTTTAAGCGAAGAAACCATAGATGACCTAGGAGACAGAGAATTTATTCTTCATCGCATTCTCCAGGAACTGGATGCACAGTTTAATACCAGAAAACAGACATTGTTAAAAACGATGTATTCGTTTATCTCAGAAAGTCAGAAAATGGAAGATGCGGGAATGGGTATCAGCATATTTGGTACAACCGCATTTAATATGGTCTGGGAAAAGGTGTGTGGACAGGTGTTCAATAACCAGCTGCAATCACAATTGGAAACGATTCCTTTGCCACGACCTTTGGATCAATTCCGATATAAACCCAATAAGAAGCTGATTGATGTCATTGAAAAGCCTGTATGGGTAGCAAAAGACAATGAATATGTTAAACATGCAAAAGATACGCTTGTTCCTGATTTAATCACATTTATTCATGATGACAGTGAAACAATGATGATTATCTTGGATGCCAAATACTATAACCTGCAAATGGAAAAAGAGAAGTCATTAAGGGGACAGCCTGGTATCGAATCGATTACAAAACAATATTTGTATCAGCTAGCCTACCAGGATTTTGCCGATAGGCATGGCATAACTGGCATCCGAAACTGTTTTATATTGCCTACAGAAGAGAATGAGATAATTAATAAGGGACACGTGGAACTGAAGATGCTGAAAGATATATATCTTGAGGATATTCAAGTCCGGCAGGTACCTGCTGCCAAGGTATATAGTAATTACCTGGCTAACAGACAAATGAATATTGAAAGTCTGGAATTGAGATGATTCAGTATGGATGTCCTGACTAAAGAGCAGCGTCATAAGAACATGAGCCATATCCGAGCCAAAAACACTAAGCCGGAAATCCTTCTTCGCAAGGCGCTCTGGCACCGTGGATTGCGCTACCGGAAAAACTACAAGATGCTTCCAGGTTCTCCGGATATTGCCATCACCCGGTACCGCATCGCTGTTTTTGTTGATGGTGATTTTTGGCATGCTAAAGGACACCAGGAACATCCGGGAGAACAGATTGGTTCTAATAAGGATTACTGGCAGAAGAAGTTGAAGCGGAATGTTGAGCGGGACAAGGAAGTCAATGACAAACTGACGGATATGGGCTGGCTCGTTCTGCGGTTCTGGGAGAGTGACATCAAGAAAGACTTGCAGAAATGCGTGGATACAGTCTGTGAATACTGCGGAAAATAACTGAATAGGCTTGCAACAGCGGATGCTCATCACGGGCATCCGTATTTTTTTTGCCCCCATAGTACTTAACGATAGCCGTTCTGTCCTGTTACTCCTGAAGACCAAATTTTCAGGAGGTGTCCATCATGACGGACGAACAGAAAAAACAGATTATCGCCCTGCGCCGGGATGGGGAAGGTTATGGCAGGATAGCGGCGCAGCTCCAGATTTCCATCAACACGGTGAAGTCGTTCTGCCGGCGGCACAGTCTGGCAGCCAGAACAGACGGGGCAGTATGCGAGCAGTGCGGAAAGCCCATTGCTCAGAATCCTGGGCGGAAGCGGAAACGGTTCTGCTGCGATGCCTGCCGGAACAAGTGGTGGAATACACATCTGGAGCTGGTGAAGCGGAAGGCAGTCTACACCTTCATCTGCCCGGCCTGCGGGAAAGGATTCACCGTCTACGGCAATAGCCATCGGAAGTTCTGTTCCCATGCCTGCTATATTGCTTATCGGTTCGGAGGTGTTCGCCATGGATAAGAGGTCATTTCAAAATGAAACAACCTTTCAGATGGTGATGCATCTGGCAAGGCGGATGCTGGCCGGGAAACTCATCACCGGGAAAGGAGTACCGGGACTTCGAGCAGGAGATGCTCCGCCGATATCAGCCGTTTTTCGGGGACTTATACACTTGATAATTGTATCAAACAGAGTGATATATAGTGTCGAAAGGAGCTGATTCTATGCGGACTATCCGTAAGATCGAACGAAGCATACCAAGTTTAAAGCAACGTAAGAAGGTCGCGGCCTATGCCCGCGTTTCCATGGAATCGGAGCGGATGTACCATTCCCTTTCGGCGCAGGTCAGTTATTACAGCAGCCTCATCCAGAAGAACCCGGATTGGGAATACGCCGGGGTCTATGCCGATTACGGCATCTCCGGGACGGGGATGAAGAAGCGGCAGGAGTTCCGGCGGATGCTGGAAGATGCCGAGGCCGGGAAGATAGATATCATCCTGACCAAGTCCATTCAGCGTTTCGCCCGTAACACCGTAGACCTTCTGCGTACCGTCCGGCATTTGAAAGAGCTGGGCATCGAAGTCTGGTTTGAAAAAGAGAATATCCATACCATGAGCGGTGACGGCGAGCTGATGATGACTATATTGGCATCCTTTGCCCAGGAAGAAAGCCGCTCCATCAGTGAAAATGTCAGGTGGCGCATCAAGAAACAGTTTGAGCAGGGGAACCCAAACGGTCGGTTCCGTGTCTACGGGTACCGCTGGGAAGGGGATGACCTGGTAGTAGTCCCCGAGGAAGCGGCTGTTGTCAGGCGCATCTTCCAGAATTTCCTTGACGGCAAATCCCGGCTTGAAACAGAACGGGAATTTGCTGCCGAAGGTATCACGACCCGGAATGGCTGCCGCTGGATGGATTCCAACATCAAGGTTGTCCTGACCAATGTTACCTATACTGGCAATATGCTTTTCCAGAAAGAATATGTGACGGATCCAATCCTCAAGAAGCGGAAGAAGAACCGGGGCGAACTTCCCCAATACTACGTTGAAAATACGCACGAACCAATCATCGACAAGAAAACCTTTGATTACGTGCAGCAGGAGATAGCGCGGCGGAAGGAACTGGGGGCGCTGGCCAATAAGTCCTTGAACACGACCTGCTTCACGGGGAAAATCAAATGCGGCATCTGCGGCCGAAGCTATATGCACAATCTCCGCACGGACCGGGGCTTTGAAGAATTCTGGGATTGCGGCTCTCACAAGCTGAAAGGCCGGAACTGCGGCGCAAAAGGCAGTATCCCGCAGGCAGTCCTCGTGAAAGAGTGTGCGGAAGTCATGGGCCTGGATGATTTCGATGAGCAGGCGTTCCTTGACCAGGTCGAAAAGATAGTAGTGCCAGAATACCACGTGATGGTTTTCTGTATGAAAAACGGACAGAAACTTATCAGGCACTGGGTATCGACGGCGAAGAAGGATTGCTGGACTGAGGAATATAAGAATCGTCAGAGGGCATGGATGAAAAACTACATGGCCAATGGCAAGGGAACCCGGTTCTCTGCCTTTACGACCCGTATCCGATGCGCCTTGTGCGGGTCCTCTTTCCGGCGGTGCAAGCAAAGAAAGAAACAGGGTATCTCTGTTCACTGGCGCTGCGGTCAGGGCGGCAAGTGCAGCTCTCTCAGCGTCCGCGAGGAAGACCTGATGAAGATTGCTGCTGATGTCATGGGGCTGGAAGCTTTTGATGGCGACCGTTTCCGGGAAGAAATCGACTTTATGGAAGCCGGGGCAGAAGACCGGATCACCATCCATTTCAAGGATGGCAGGATACAGACTGTGCCATGGACGAAACCGAAGAAACAAGGAACCCGCCATACGGAAACTTATAAAGAATACATGAGCCAGCTGGGGAAGAAACGATGGACTCCAGAGAGAAAGCAAAGGATGAGTGAACAGATGAAAGCCCTGCGAAAGGAGCGTGGTGAAAAGTGGCAAAGACAGTAAGAGCCATCCCGGCTACCATCAGCCGTTATACAGCGATCCCGATTAACAGCCGGAAGAAGCGGAGAGTAGCTGGCTATGCCCGGGTTTCTACGGATCATGATGACCAGGTTACCAGCTATGAAGCGCAGGTGGACTACTACACGAATTACATCAAGGGGCGGGATGACTGGGAATTCGTTGGCATCTATACTGATGAAGGCATCTCAGCCACCAACACCCGTCACCGTGATGGCTTCAAGAGGATGGTCAAGGATGCCATGGATGGAAAAATCGACCTCATCGTCACGAAGTCGGTCAGCCGCTTTGCCAGAAATACCGTTGACAGCCTGACTACCGTGCGAAAGCTCAAGGATAAGGGCATCGAAATTTATTTCGAGAAGGAAAACATCTGGACACTCGATGCCAAGGGCGAGTTGCTCATCACCATCATGAGTTCCCTGGCACAGGAAGAAAGCCGGAGTATCTCGGAAAACGTTACCTGGGGGCATCGGAAACGATTCGCTGACGGCAAGGTGAGTGTGCCGTTTGAACATTTTCTCGGATATGACCGGGGGCTGGACGGAAATCTGGTCGTTAATCGGGAACAGGCAAAAACAGTGAAACTGATTTACCGCTTGTTCCTGGACGGGTATACCTTCCATTCCATTGCTAAAGAACTGACTGCCAGAGGGCTGGAAACCCCGGCGAAAAAGAAACGCTGGTATCCGGGGACGGTGGAGAGCATCCTGACAAATGAGAAATACAAGGGCGATGCCCTGCTGCAGAAGCGGTTCACCGTCAACTTCCTGACCAAAGAAACGAAGGCGAATGAAGGGGAAGTGCCACAGTACTATGTGGAAAATAATCATGAAGCCATCATCAGCCCGCAGGTCTTCGACTGGGTACAGGAAGAAATCAAGCGGCGGCGTAAGGGCAGGAGCCGCTACAGCGGTGTATCCATATTCTCTAGCAAAATAAAATGCGGCCAGTGCGGCGGCTGGTACGGGGCCAAGGTCTGGCACTCGACCGACAAGTACCGCAGGACCATCTACCGATGCAACGACAAGTTCAAGAGCCATTGCAAGACACCGCATCTGACAGAGGACGATATTAAGGAAGTCTTCATCCGGGCTACTAATCAGCTCATCGAAAACAAAGCAGATGTCCTTACCTGCATCACCCTGCTGAAGGAACGGCTTACCGATACAGAAAACTTGGAAGAGGAGCGGGACAAGCTCAGCACAGATTTGAACCTGCTGGCCGAGAAGGTACAGCAACTCATAGCCGAGAATGCGCGGGTGGCACAGAACCAGGATGATTACGACCGGAACTACAGCGAGCTGGTCAGCCGGTATGAAGCGGCGAAGAAGCAATACGACAAGACCTGTGAATCCATCCAGTATCGCAAGGCCCGGAGCCGCCAGATGGACAGCTTCATCAAGGAGCTTCGAGAGCAGGAACTCATCAAGGCGTTCGATGCCCGGCTTTGGGGCAGCCTGGTGGACTTCATCACGGTGTACAGCAAAGACGATATCCGGGTGACCTTCAAGGACGGAACGGAAATCAGAACATAAGCAGGGAAAAAGGAATACGGCAGAGAATCTAAGAGGAAAAGAAGGGTTCTCTGCCGTATTTTTGATGGGAAAAATCAGAGTATGATATAATAGTAGAAAATTATGGAACTCAGGGATGGCAGGTGAATTTACCATGGAGCGGATTGAAGGAACGGTTACAACGGCAATATCCTATGCCAAGACGATAGACGAAAAAGCGAGGGAACAGATCCGCCGCATGTGCAGTTATGAGCTGACAAAGGGGAGCCGGGTGCGGATTATGCCGGACGTTCATGCGGGGAAAGGTTGTACGATTGGCACGACGATGACAATCACAGACAAGGCCGTACCGAACATCGTCGGCGTGGACATTGGCTGTGGTATGTATACGATTGCTCTTGGCAAGCAGCCGATTGATTTTGCCAGGCTGGATGAGGCGGCTCATATCGTGCCTTCCGGGATGAATGTCTGGCCCGAGAAACAGGCTGATTTCGATTTGCAGCAGCTCTACTGCTATGACAAGCTGAAGAAGCTGTCCTGGATTGCCTGCAGCATCGGCACCCTGGGCGGCGGGAACCATTTCATCGAGGTCGATGAAACACATGATGGCCGGCATTATCTCGTCATCCATACGGGCAGCCGGAATCTGGGCAAACAGGTCGCAGAGATTTATCAGCGCATGGCCGTTGAGCTGAATGCCCATGATGAAACGTTGGAAGAACGGCTTCAGCATATCATAGAGGAATATAAAGCGTCAGGACGGCAGAAAGAAATCCAGCAGGCCATCCAGCAGACGAAGTCAGAACAGCGAAGGAAAAAGATACCGGAAGACCTTTGCTTTGTTTCCGGCAAATACCTGGAGCAGTATCTGCATGATGTGGCTCTTTGCCAGCAGTTTGCTAGATTGAACCGGGAGCAGATTGCCAAAGCCATCCTGGAAAGAGCAGGCCTTCAGCCTGGCGAAGCTTTCCATACCATCCACAACTACATCGATGTCGATGAGATGATTCTCAGAAAAGGGGCCATCGCTGCACATAAAGGTGAAAAGGTTCTCATTCCCATCAACATGCGTGACGGAAGCATCCTGGCCATCGGCAAAGGCAATGCCGAATGGAATTACTCTGCCCCGCACGGAGCGGGTCGCATCATGTCCCGTACCCAGGCCATCAAAGAACTTTCCCTCGAGGAATACCAGAAGGAAATGGCGGGCGTATATACCACATCGGTCAGTGAAGGCACCATCGACGAGGCTCCTATGGCCTATAAATCCCTTGACGATATTTTAGATGTCATCGGTGATACTGTGGACGTTATTGATGTGATGAAGCCAGTCTATAATTTCAAGGCTGCGGAAGAGCATAAGTTTTAGATATGGATGGCAGAGTATGAATTAGTGAGAGGGATTGGTATGCGTTTAAGAGATTATTCAACAGTACAGATTGTTCAGCATTGTTTGCAACAAGGCAAAGAGGGAGAATATTGGGACTTTAAACAGGAGTGGCATCAGAAGATACAAGATTTGCTAAAGGATATTATTTGCTTTGCTAACACGGTACATGACAAGAAATGCTACATCATTTTTGGTGTTGCAGATGACTTGAAAATTGTAGGAATGACTGAGCCTAGAAGAAAGCAAGCTGATATTATTGATGCATTGTCGAATTTGTGGTTTGCCGGGGATATTTCTCCTAAAATATCTGTCGAAACGGTCATGATTAGTGGTGTTGAACTGGATGTATTGGTAATTGATAATGTTGAACGTACACCAGTTTATTTGAACCGTGATTATGGGAATATGAAACGTGGATGCATCTATGCACGTGTTCAGGATCGGAATACTCCTAATAATGGAAACGCTGGTATGGAGATTATAGAAAATCTATGGAGAAAAAGGATGGGCCTCACTAAGCCACCTTATGAATATATAATAGACCGACTGCAAAATCGAGAGGAGTGGTCGGACTATGATGGTGATTTCTACAATATTTATAAGCCAGAATATCGAATCCACAGTTATCAAGACGATGAACGAGATACTTTGGTTGCTGAGTTTTATGCATACACTCAAGTTAATACTAGTGTATTTTATTCTTGTATTGATATAATAGATGATATCTGGGAAAATTTTAAATTCTGATTGCAGTTTGACTTTTTTATTCATCATCACTTGGTTAATTTAATAGTTGGTGCATATTACAATTATAAGCCACCAACACGGTTTAGAATATATTGGTCATTATTTTTGATTAAATTATAGAACTCAGATTTGCTATTTACCCATAGGCCTTCATTTTTTCCATTACCTGCAATCCAAGCCGGAGCTATGGTTTTTACTGAATATGATACATCATAATAGTGATTGTCTGTCTTACTGGTATCGTTTATTGGGCCATTAATTCGATTAATTTTATAATCAAAAATTTGATTTTTAGTGAATAATCTCTCGGATTTATAATAGTCAAATTCTTGGATTAGTATTTTGTTAACAATTTCTTTTTCTGATAATCCCTCTACGTCTGATATTGCTATGTGATTATATTGAACCTTTTCGGATGGTATGGATTCATACGAATAGAATAATAAATATACAACTCCTATTAGTATAATCACTATAGTTTTTGTTTCTATTTTCTTAGCCTTAATGCATTTATAGATGGTAATAATTATCACAAGAAAAGTGACGATATATAATAAAAACAAAGAATCACTTATAAATATAATCATTTTTAATATCACCTATTTTCGAAAAGCACAATAGAATTAAAGATTAAAATAAAAAACGCAAGTTTTTAGAAAACAGTGGAATAGATAAGCTATTTTTTACATTGATAAATATTAACTTAAGTGTAACGAAGATACGCCAATACAATCAAATTATATCATGAATTGTATATAGATGATAGATGTGAGTAAAATTGGGGCCTAAATATGTTTTACGGTGCCAAGGACAAATTTAGGGTTATGTTGTAGGCCTGTTCAGTTGGCAAACTTCCGTCCTTTTCAATTCAGATGGTGTGTCGGGGGTATCATTTTTACGGAGAAGACTGCTTTGTTATTTTCATTCAACTTAATCAATATTTGAGGCTTACCAGTTGCATCAACGATACTTCATTCAGGAATACTCCAATAACACTTGCTCACTATTCAAATTCTCCTTTCGTACCTCAAGGTACGTATAGCATTGTTAAAATCTCTGGGTAGTAGTATAATATAAGTGAAGATTCATTTCACTGCTTTTATGTTATTATTTGCATCAAAGGAGGAATGTTACTATATCGTTCAATCGTTCAAAAGCTATTGAATATGCGCGTCAGTATTGGAACGATTATAATCCGAATTTTGAAAGCTATGCAAACGATTGTACAAATTTTGTTTCTCAATGTTGGAACTATGCAGGCATTCCTATGACTTTAACATGGCATGGTGGAAAGACTATTTGGGAAGGACATCCGGGAGTAGCTAATACTAATAGCTGGGTTAGTGTACCAGATTTTTATGACTACATGGTTAACAATGAAATTGCTACAGTAAAATGGAGTAGCACAGAAGTTAACATTGGCGATGTTATACAATTTTGGAACCCCGGTGATGAGGCGTGGACTCACGCTGGTATTATAACAAATCTAGACACCCCCTATGGAATTACATATGCCGGACATACTGATGATCATTTTCAAAGGCCACTAAGTGATGTATACCCGGATTCTTATACTGGGGTACGCTTTTTATGCCCAATAGACACTATTGATTAAGTACTCATGCTATGGGAGAATAGGTTAGAAGCGAATGATATAGGGGTGCGATAATTTTAAAATAAGGATTATACGCTGAATATAAGTGTATGATCCTTATTTTTATGAAATTAATAAAGTTAACTGCAATATTTTCAAAATTAAGATTTGTCGTAATTTGAAGAATTATAAATTAATTCTTCAAATCGACTTTTAACTATTGCGGATCTGGGCAACTTCATTGCAATTAATAAAGAAATTCCTAGTGAGAAAGGAGTTAGAAAAAATAAGAGGGGTTAAAATTAGTATCCACCTATTTTTTTTAAACATGCACACGGGGGTGTTCGAAATTCTGACTATCGTTCTATTGTATCAAATACAAACACCTTTGAGAGCAAAGATGATTGAGATTGATACAATATTTTAAAGGGTGTGCGTAGCAGAAATGCCTATATAGCAAGGGGTTCGTTCAGGTCGGCAAAATGCCGGCCTTTTTTTTATGCCTAAAATTAGGGAGGGATTTAGGGCGAAGAGAAGAAGGATGTCAGTAAAATGGATACGGCAGTAACGATAGCTTTTTATCGTTACTGCCGTATTTTATGCGGGGGCCATCATCATATCATAGTGCTGGGTCTGTTCCATTACATCAAATATGAGTTTAAATGTATGACGAATTTGCTCTACGTTTTCTGCATCTTCTACGTAGTCTAGTCCGTCATTAAATCGTTGATTTTCAGCTCCTATATACCTTAAAAGGGCGTTCAGTAAATGTTGCTTTTCTCTGTTTTCAGTTCCGTCAGGGCTTATTTCGAGAAATTCGTCTTTTCGTTTCATGATGCGATCTGTTAAAGTTTGACCTTCGTAACCGCTAATTTGGATAAAATAATATTCCAGAATTTGTCTGGCGGTACGCATAATGACCGTAGCGGATTTTGCTTCCTTATATTCTTTCCATAAAGCTGCGTATGCATCACGTACGGGTGTATAGTTTTTTTCGATTGCAGGGGTATTGCTGTTGATATCTCGTTTGACGCATAGTTTTACTACCGAGACATTTCGTGTTTTTTGAATGAGATAAGAATTTACGCAATGATAGTATTTGAGTCGGTTATATGAAACTTCCTTATGGAAAAAGGCATTATGCGTCAGAATAAAAATTTGTTTTATATAGCGCGGTGTATCTTGCTTTGAAGCAGAACCATTATTAAAACAAATGGAAATCATTTCACGGATAATGGCACTGACAATGAACAGTGATGTGCTGTCCATGCTTGAAACAGGGTCATCAATAACTACGATTCGGTCTTTAAAATCGCTGTCAGCGTGTTCTCGTCCTTTGACTTTGTGGTAAAAGTAAAGGAATGCAATAAAATTACGTTCACCTTCGCTTAAACCATGTGCTGGGGAGCCATCATCCCGAATAATTTCATATTTGGTGGAATCGCGTTTATTCTTTTGAAGACGGAACCCTTGGAACCCTGAATCTAGTAATTCTTTATTGATTGTTTCCATTGTCGAATCGACATTGACAATCTGACTATTCAGTTTAGCAATCTGTGATTTTAAAGAAAGACCTTTTTGGGTAATGTCATCTTGTTCTTTCGTCAATTTTGAAATTTCTGCATTCACATTTTTTAGACTGGTGCGGTAAGCATCAAGTTCTTTTTTAGATAGGAAAGCCATATGCTGCCAGACTGATTTTTTACACTCGGCCTGTTTTTCCTGTAAAGAAGCAATGATGTCGTTATTAGCTTGGATAGCGGCATTGAATTTTTTTATTAAAGCATTTAGGCTATCAACAAGTTTAGATGTATCTTCTAAGTAAATAGGGCGTGAAGGTGCATCTAATTTCTCCTGTATGAGACCTTGGTTAATCTGTACAGTTTTTTTCAGGTTAATAAGTTGTTCTTTGTATACTGTGAAATCAATGCGAGAAAACTCGCAGTTTAGATTATTATCGAACTGGGTTAATAATCGAGCGAATATATCATTGTAAGACTGTTGGAAATTTTCTAGTGAATCAATATCAGACTTATATTCTTCATCGAAACAGGCGGCAAGCTGTTTTGCAAAATCAGCAGGGAGAAGCTGATGACAATAAGGGCAATGGCCATCTGTTTTTTCTGCGAATAACTCGTGACCTTGTTTGACCTAATCCGTTGCACCTACCGCCTGTATGAATTTGGCAAAAGGCGTATCGGCACTGCTGATGATAGGTTGGGAAAGTAATGCCGAATCCAGAGGTTTTTCAGGTGACTCCTTACCTCCTTCTTTTAAAAGGGGATAGGATTTGGCGCTTTCATCAAATGCCGTTTCATATAAAGCTTGCAGTACATTGAAATCTTGTTCCTTAGGTTCACTGATGGAAAGTAATTCATCAGTGAATACGGATTTTTTTCCTCTTTTACCTGCAAGTGCCTTTGCAAAGCTGTTGCGGATATCTGCTGTGGTTTCCCAGCAAGAGGACTCCAATGCGATTCTTAATGCGGGAAGCTTTTCCTTTACATCTGTAAGTGCATTTTTCTTTTCTTGATACTGCACTGCAAGTTTGTTGCGTTCTTCATTTAATTCGGCCACTTTATTCTGAATTTCGATATTTCCTTCGTTCAAACTGAAAACGCCAGGCATAGCAGCATCTTCCTTAATATTTTTGGCGATGAAATCCTGATCATATACTAGAACTTCAAAATTGCTGATGTCCGGGGTAATTCCGGATTTGGAACGAATAAGGCGGGCAATCGTGGATTTTCCGCTGCCATTTTTACCGTAGAAATAGTTAATGAGCGTAGGGTTTATTGTAATGCCATGAAACGTATTGTCGTCGAGACAAATTGCTTTTATTGCGCCTTGCATTTTCTTTTCTGTCATTGAACTCGCCTCGTTTGTGATAGCAAAAGAACAAGCCTTAGCCGGGAAGGCTTAACAATCAGTAGGTTTAAATCGGGAACCCCAATTCACGGAATTCAGAAATCAAATCGACCTTTTTGACAGTCCAGTGTGTCCGATTGAGTTCACAGAAGCCTTTATGCCCATATATATCAAAATTCAGCAAGTTCTCGTTTAATATCTGCTGACTGAATTTCCAAAGAATGGATGGTTTGATGATAATTCCCTCATGGCGTACCTTTATTTTCAGGATGTAGCCGAACCCCGCTTGCTGATCCGGAGCGGCTAAACCATATCCTTCGTTTTCATGTGCAAAAATAGTAGGAAAGGTTTGAAGCGACTGAATTGCATCATCAGATAGAAGTGCGAACATTTTTTTTACGTCATCATCAATATATTCTGTAAGTGCTCTTGACGGTTCTATTGAAAAGCAGATTTCTGGATTTTCGATATCAATCATCCCGTCAACTATTAGATTGTAATAATCCGTATCAGGAGTCAGCGGCTGGTTGGGCACGATGGTTGGAATTGTTTTTTGTGTGGCATTTATGATTACATTATCAGCATGCTGAATCAACGTGTTTTTTTGTCCTTGCTGTGAGATGGACGGCGTAATTGAAGTCGTCGGCTGAGATATAGTGGTTTTGCTCAGAGTTAAATCATTGGACAATTAAAATCACACCCTATTAAAAATTATTTGGAAACACTTTTTGACTGTTTGAATATCGGTTCCTTTGCGGGCCAAAGTTCAAGGTATCTGTCACGTAATTCTTTACGGATTCGAATAGAATTAGGCCTTAATTCTTCGCGTAATCTTTCTCCTTCTTCAATGGACTGATTTTTACAGATTAAAAAATCAGGGTTAGAGGGGAGTAGCCGCATATATTTATCAGAGAGATAGTACAAATATTCATTAAAATTGATTAACGTATGGTAGACGATTTCCTGGATTCTTTCAGATTCGAAATCTCTCCAGTCAAACTGCCATTTATTGTAGTTACGTTCAATCAATTCAATACAATCAATATCAAAAGCATTGCCTGTCGGATCGGTGCGTATGCAGTATTTCAGAATATTTTTATAAGCATTTTTAAATTCTGCCAATAATTTTGCATCGTTATTGGAAATTTTTATATCACCCAATATAGTACTAGGAAATGTAGATGAGTTTCTGCCTGGCTGCATATTAATGTTAACCGTGTCGGCATGCTGTATGACTGTGTTTTTTTCCCCATACTGATTGATGCTTTTATCAGTTACTGCGTCAACAGAAACATCTGTTGGCTTTATTTGGCCCTTAGCTGGGAATTTGTTTGACATCTTAACCGCCCCCTTTTGCCATCAGATATTTAGCGTATCGACATGATTGATATGGATATTTTTTTCACCATGCTGGTTGACTATAGTCGCATTTTGAATGATTTGTGTTTTTGAATAATTCTTTTCTTCGGTGTTAGACGAATTGTTGGATTCATAATCCTTTTCTGAACTTTGATTGTTTTCTCCGTCAAGTACAGATGCGGATGCCGACTGATGGGATGTGTTGCTGCAAGTAACTTGCAGTTCCTGTTTAATATCGGCTCCTACACGTCCCTCATATTTTTCATAGCTGACGGGATACCAGGAGTGGTAGGTGTCGGCGCCTTTTATATTTTCATTATAACGATTTATTGCGATATAATACCAAATGCCCAAAAGAAGATCAGGAAGATTTATCTCTGTACGGGTTATCAGACTCTGCTTTTCGACCCATTTAGGCCAAATGAAAAATTTTTCATCCGTTGGAATTGAGGAATCTTCCTGTATTAGGCCGAGCAAATTACGGGCGAGTTGCTTGTATAGCGACTCGTCAATGTAATCACGGATAAATTGCACCATTGAAGAAAAAGCTTTAGAATTTTCTTTTTGGATATCTTCACGAAAGTTTCTGCGTTTATCATAATCGTCAAATTTAATAAAGTGGGCTCGATTCCGTTGGCATTGTTTAAAAAAAGTGGTATAGGACTTAAGCGTGTTGTCATTTGGATAGAAATCCGTAAGCTGGTAAATTGAAATAAGCCTCCTGAACAATTCCGGTTCAGGGAGGCTTTCTTTTTGTCCTTTTGCATGCTCGTTAGCGTCCTTTTTACCCTTTCTTGCTCTGTAAACTTGGGCAAAGAACGTACCGCCGCAAAGGAAGGGGATGCTTGTGTTTTCCATGATTGCCTCTGCTTTTCGAAAATAAATTCAATAAACTCGATATCCCATTGCAATAAACCCGATAAACAATATTCTGAAATCACAGATGGGGCAATGGGGCCGGCATAGTTGCCTTTCCATCATTATATCATGTGATGGCACGATTGTCGTACCCCTGAATGGCTCAATCTGTAGTTAAAAAATCCGGCTCAATGTTCATTCTCGGACGCGGGAATGCCCAGAGCGGAGAGCCGGGCCATTAGTGTACGTCAGCCTACTGGGATGGTTGGCCATAGAAGCGAGGATGCATCTCATGGTCAATACAGACAGGCAGCCTATGTGCGTCTTCGCTTCGCATTTTGCGAAGGAGATCGCGCATGGGCAACCAAAAGACAACCAAAGTCAAACAGCAGTACTGCATTCCCCTGGAAGTGAAGGAGGGAACCATCATCACGAAGGAATATGAAGAAGCACCACGGACGTGGTCGAAAATCGGGAACCGGAGGGTCCGTACCATTCTTATCCCGGCTACCGAAGAACAGTATAAGGCCTATATGCAACCGGAGTGGAAGGAAGACAAGCGGCAACAGCGGCTGGTCGAGAAACGGAAGAAACGGGAAAAGGCCCAGGCGGAACACCGGGACGATTCTTCCGTCCAGGGCTGGGATACTCCCGTTTCCTTTGAGCGGCTGTGCGAAACGGAATATGGTTTTTTGGAAAAAACTGGACAAGCAGGCCTGGAAGAAATTTTGGAGAAGGAAGAACTTCTGGAAGCCTTGCACCGTGAACTGGCCAAGCTGGAAGAACTGGATCAGACCATCCTGCAAATGGTTATCAATGGAAGCAGTGAAGCCGCCATCGGCCAGGAAGTGGGCCTTTCCCAGAAAGGGGTCAATAAACGGAAACATCGTCTCCTGGAACAGCTCCGGGAACGTCTGGAGGACTATCGGTAAAGGTTTATCACATCCGGCCGGAAATTTTCTGGCCGGATTTTTCTAAAATTGGTACTTAAACTAGATGGACTTGTCCTGTTATGGGTGAAGGGCAAAACAAGAAGCCCCTGGAGAGGAGGACAAGCCATGGAAAATAGACAAATGCTCAGGGAACGGAACCAGGCTCTGGACCGGGAGCTGTCCGGGGTACTGATGAAAATCAGCGATACAGCCGAACGGACTGCCTGGAACATTATGATGCTGCGGATGAAGAGAAAAGCGAAAGGAGTCAAACTCTATGACAAAGGAAGCGTTGGCCAGCCTGGCCACTGAACTGGAAACCTGTGGTAAAACACTGATGAAGATTGCAGAGGCTCTGGGGGCCAAAGAGGAACCAGCTGCGGAACCTCCAAAGAAAGAACCAGCCCCAAAAAAGCTGACATTGGAAGAAGTCCGCAAAGTCGCCGCTGACAAGTCCCGTCAGGGATTCACGGACGAAGTCCGCGGCCTTATCCAGAAGTATGGGGCGGACAGGCTGTCCGGCATTGATGCGGCACAGTACTGTGCCCTATTAAAAGAACTGGAGGCGATTAGCCATGCCGGATAAACACGCGGTGCTGTCCGCATCTTCCTGCTACCGATGGCTGGCCTGTCCGCCGTCCGCACAGGAATGTGCCAAGATGCCGGATACCTCTAGCGAATTCGCCCGCCAGGGAACGGATGCCCATACGCTATGTGAATTCAAGGTGAAGACGGCTATGGGACAGAAGCTGGAAGACCCGACGAAATCCCTAACGTATTTCGATGAAGAAATGGCTGAATGTACCGATGAATATGCGCAGTTTGTCATGGAATGCCTGGCAGCTGCCAAAGTATCCTGCAAGGATCCACTTATCATGGTGGAACAGCGACTGGACTTCTCGAAGTGGGTTCCTGGCGGATTTGGAACAGGCGACTGCCTTATCGTGGCCGATGAAACCCTGATGGTCATCGATTACAAACACGGCCTGGGAGTCCTGGTGGATGCCGAGAAGAATCCGCAGATGATGTGCTACGCCCTCGGCGCACTGAACTTGTTCGATGGCATCTATGATATCCGCCAGGTGTCCATGACCATCTTCCAGCCCCGCTGGGACAACGTTAGCACATACACCATGCCCAAAGAAGAATTGCTCCAATGGGCTGAAACAGTGCTAAGGCCCGCCGCAGAGTTGGCGGCCAAGGGTGAAGGGGAATACAAGGCCGGCGAGCATTGCCGCTTCTGCAAAATCAAGGCGACCTGCCGCAAACGGGCCGAGTACAACCTGGAACTGGCCCGGTACGATTTCGCCGTCCCGTCTACGCTGCAGGATGAAGAAATCGAAGCCGTCTTGGTCAAAGTCGATGACTTGGTGAACTGGGCTGGCGACGTCAAAGATTACGCCCTGCAGCAGGCCCTGTCCGGCAAGCAGTGGGACGGTTGGAAACTGGTCGAAGGCCGGTCTAACCGCCGGTACGTCAGCGAAGACGCTGTCGCCGCCAAAGTAGAAGAAGCAGGCTTCGACCCATATGAAAAGAAACTGCTCGGCATCACAGCGATGACGAAGCAGCTAGGAAAGAAGCGGTTCGAAGAACTGCTGTCAAATTTAGTTGAAAAACCGCAAGGCAAGCCGGTCCTGGTGCCTGAATCGGATAAGCGTCCGGCCATGCACATCGCGGCAGATGATTTCAACAATGAAAAATAAGGAGGAACTTATTATGTCCAAAAATTATGTCAATCCGTGCAAAGTGATTACCGGAGTAAATACCAGATGGTCTTATGCCAACGTCTGGGAACCGAAGTCCATCAATGGAGGTACGCCGAAGTACAGCGTCAGCCTAATCATCCCTAAGTCGGATACGAAGACCGTAGAAAAAATCCGCGCCGCCATCAAGGCTGCCTACGAAGAAGGCGAAAGCAAGCTCAAGGGCAATGGCCGCGCTGTACCGGCTCTCGAAGCCATCAAGACGCCGCTCCGTGACGGCGACCTGGAGCGCCCGGGCGATGACGCCTATAAAGACAGCTTCTTCGTCAATGCAAACTCGGCGACCAAGCCTGGCATCGTCGATGCCGACTGCCAACATATCCTGGAACGCTCTGAAGTCTACTCCGGTGTCTATGGCCGTGCTTCCATCAACTTCTATGCTTTCAACAGCAACGGCAACAAGGGTATCGCCTGCGGCCTGAACAACCTGCAGAAAATCCGTGACGGCGAACCCCTCGGCGGCAAACCCCGTGCAGAAGATGATTTTGCTACGGCTGACGATGATGATTTCCTGGCATAAGGAGACGTGATTATGGAAACTATGATGAGACTGATTCTGGATGGCCTGTACTGCCTGGTTGCACTGTGCGCCGGCGGGTTCTTCGTGGCCATGATTTATACGGATGTCAAAAAAGACCAGCGGGATGAAGAAATGGCTCGGCACCGGGAAGAACGGGAAGAAGAGTACCACCGCAAGCAGATGGAATCCTTCCGAAAATAAGTAGTAGAGAATAGCGGCGGCGGGGCCTTGTGCCTCGCCGTTTTTTTGAGGTGAAAATTATGAAAACCATCAGTATCGATATTGAGACATTCAGCGATGTCAATCTGGCTAAATGCGGCGTGTACAAATACGCAGAATCGTCAGCCTTTGAAATCCTCATCTTCGGTTATGCCGTGGACGGCGGCGAGGCGCAGGTTATTGACCTGGCGCAGGGAGAGTGCATCCCGGACGATATCCTGGATGCCCTAACCGATGAATCTGTTACCAAGTGGGCGTTCAATGCCAGCTTCGAACGGGTCTGCCTGTCGCGGTATCTGCGTGACCTGGGGATGAGACTGGACCCGTTCTATGACCATCATCCGCTTTCCCAGGACTGTGCCAGGTTTCTCAATCCGGCAGGATGGAAATGCTCCATGATCTGGTCGGCCTATATGGGTTTACCCCTTTCCCTAGAAGGCGCGGGGGCCGTGCTGAAGCTGGACTGCCAGAAAATGAAGGAAGGCAAAGAACTGATCCGATATTTCTGTGTTCCCTGCAAGGAAACAAAAACAAATGGTGGCAGGACGAGAAATCTTCCTCATCATGCCCCGGATAAATGGGCTCTGTTCAAGTCTTACAACAAACGAGACGTAGAAGTGGAAATGGCCATCCAGGAGCGGCTGAAGCACTACCCGGTACCGGAACAGGTGTGGGAGGAATATCATCTCGACCAGGAAATCAATGACAGGGGCATTGCCATTGATCGGACGTTGGTCAGCCAGGCCGTGGCCATGGATGCCCGGTGCCGGGAATCGTTGATGGACGAGTTAAAGAAAAAGACGGGGTTGGAAAATCCGAATTCCGTTATCCAGATGATTGCTTGGCTGGAACAGAACGGGATGAAGACTGATTCTTTGGGCAAGAAGCAGGTACAGGAACTGCTGAAGACGGCAGAAGAACCGCTGCGCAGTGTACTGCTTCTCCGGCAGAAGCTGGCAAAGTCCTCGGTCAAGAAATACCAGGCTATGGAACTGACGGCCTGTAATGACAGCCGGGCCAGGGGTATGTTCCAGTTCTATGGGGCCAATCGGACCGGGCGGTTTGCTGGGCGGCATATTCAATTACAAAATCTTCCCCAGAATCATCTGCCGGATCTTTCGGAAGCCCGGGAACTGGTGCGCCAGGGAAATTATGAAGCACTGGAACTTCTGTATGACTCCATACCTGATGTTCTTTCCCAACTGATCCGCACCGCCTTTATACCTCGGCAAGGCATGAAGTTCGTGGTATCAGATTTCTCCGCCATTGAGGCACGGGTCATTTCGTGGCTTGCCGGAGAAACATGGAAATCAGAAGCCTTTGCGTCCGGCCAGGACATCTATTGTACGACAGCCAGTCAGATGTTTGGCGTACCTGTGGTGAAGCATGGGATAAATGGCCACTTGAGGCAGAAAGGCAAAATCGCAGAATTGGCCTGCGGCTATGGCGGTTCTGTCGGTGCACTGAAGGCGATGGGCGCACTGGAAATGGGACTTTCGGAAGATGAACTGTATCCTCTGGTACAGTCCTGGCGCTCTGCCAATCCACATATCGTTGATTTCTGGTGGCAAGTGGATGCTGCCGTAAAGACGACCGTCAAGGAACATGCCCCTATGCGGGCAGGCTGCATCCGCTTCCTGTACCAGAGCGGCATGCTGTTCATCCAGCTTCCCAGCGGACGGCGGCTTTCTTATGTGAAACCCAGAATAGGCGAGAACCGCTTCGGCGGGGAATCTGTCACCTATGAAGGCATCGGTGCTACCAGAAAATGGGAACGGCTCGAAAGCTATGGCCCCAAGTTCGTGGAAAACATCGTACAGGGCATCAGCCGGGACATTCTCTGTTACGCCATGCAGACGTTACGGTGCTGTGCCATTGTCGGCCATGTCCATGATGAACTGATCATTGAGTGTGACAGGGATGTCAGTGTCGATGCTATTTGCGAACAGATGGGTCGGACACCGCCATGGGCTGAAGGGCTTATTCTGCGGGCTGATGGGTATGAATGTGAATTTTATCAGAAGGACTAAAAAAGCAGGCAGCGTGAGACTGCCTGCTTTCCTTGTATTTTCTTATAAACTACGCATGCCAAACCATTGTGCATTTTGATCCCAGAACAATTCTAGTTGTAAATCTACAGCATGTTTCCGTTGATACTGATATTGAGCTCCCGGCGGCATATATTCATGAGAACTGATAAGAATGAAACGGCCGGTTCCATCTTCGTTTATTTTTGTTTTGATTTGATGCCAGTTGCCAATGGTATATCCCATGGAAGCCAGGCTGTCTAACGATACGTACGTAACCCATTGGCCATCATGTTTGCCAATAATCCAATAGCCACAGTTCATCGCATGTGCGCCAACATCCGCATTGATTTCAAAGAAAGTCATGTCAGGGTCGGTGGTGCGAATGGTGCAGATTTTATAGCCTACACCGCCTCTGGCACCGACATAGTTGATGAAAGACATATAATCATGTTTTCCGTCACGGCTCATCAACCGTAAGGTACCATCCCTTTGAAGAACAAATTTTAATCGTTCATTATCATAACGAACATTTAGCTGACGGGTATCCAGATATAGGAAGGTTCCTTGGTCTGGAGTCATAAATTCTGTAGCTTGCGCTTGGGAAGAATCAATTAGGAAAAAAGCCAGGCACAAAATAAATACAGATAAATAAGAAATTATTTTTTGTCTAAAACGCATGCACAATCGACCTCCTTCTTTACATGATTTTGGGATTCGGCATACATTCTTTATTTCATTAATTCTATATAGAAAATGAAAATCCTGCGATAAATAAATTTTTTTATTTTATGGTACTTAAAACAATGGTTTCTGTCCTGTTACTGGTGAGAGAGAAAAAAGGCCTCTCGAATCCATTCTTTTTACAAGGGAGGAATCCACTATGAAATTTTTGATTCCACAGGACGAGTACGGTATGCTGGCTAACCCGCAAGGGATTGCCATGGTAGACAGCTTGTTCGTAGCTGAGGCATTTGGAAAAAAACACTTTCATGTATTGAGAGATATTGCCCGGCTTACTGAATCCAAATCTGGATTGAGTGAAAATTTTGCTGCCGGCAATTATTTTCTGGATGTCTATAAGGATGCTACGGGCCGAAAACTGCCCCATTACCTGATGACCCGCGATGGCTTCACTATGCTGATTATGGGGTATACCGGCCCAAAGGCAATGCATTTCAAGGAACTCTATATCCAACGTTTCAATGAAATGGAACAATGCATCCGGTCGCTGCTGTCCGCCAGGCAGGAATTCCCAATGTTGACGGACATGATCTGCCGCCTGCATGAAAATCCGAAGCCGTACCACTTCAGCAATGAGTGCGATATGCTCAACCGCATCGTTCTCGGGATGTCTGCCAAGCAGTTCCGGCTGGCTAATGGTATTGAGAAAGGGCAGAGCATCCGGCCTTATCTTACGGCACAGCAGATTTACGCCTTGGACCGGCTGCAGCACCTGGATTACGGCCTGCTGTATTCCTGCCCGGATTTCCAGCAGCGCAAACAGCTGCTCACGAGTTATTACCTTACAGAGTTAGGAGGAACGGAATAATGTTTTATGTCAAAGAACCGATTAGCGACACGATGGAAATCACGATTGAAATCAACGATGAAAATGTATTCTGCCGCTGCCCAATTTGCGGCAGGGAAGTCCTGGTAGATTTGGAAGACGTGCTGGGCGACGGGAATGGCGACCTATTTGGCACATCCGTGATGTGTGAAGATTGTTCCCGGAAATTGATGGAGGCAGGCGATGGAAATGGACCCGAAGCGTAACGCTGAACATTACCCCGACCCCACAGCATATGAAGCCATCCGGAATGTGGAACCTGCAAGGTTCCCATTCCGGCCCTTGGTATACGTGTGTTCGCCTTATGCCGGGGCGATTGAAGACAATGTCATGAAGGCAAGGCGGTACTGCCGCTATGTGACAGACCAGAGAGGCATCCCCTTGGCTCCTCATCTGTTCCTGCCGCAGTTCCTGGATGAAAGGACGGAGCGGGATCTGGCCCTTTTCATGGATATCGCCTTTTTGTCCAAGTGCGCGGAACTCTGGGTGTTCGGTGATGTCATTTCCAGCGGGATGCAGAAGGAAATCGAATATGCCCGGCGTAAGAGAAAGCTGATTCGTTATTTTACGGAGAACTGCAGGGAGGAACATATATGAACTTTACTTTATACACAGCAGACTGCACAGGGAACGAAACGAACTGTTTGTACCCGCATAAGGCCGTCATCAGCAGTCCGGCGGACCTGGCCCGGGCGGCAGCGTATGACCATGTCGCAGCCGCTTATCGGAACGATTACCGGTCGAATGACAATTTCATCTCGGCGGATGCCGTGGTGTGGGACTGCGATAACGACCATACGGAGAATCCGGACGAATGGGTGACGCCAGAAAAGCTGGCAGCCAGTGTCCTGGCCGATATTGCCTTTGCCGCCTCACCGAGCCGCCATCATATGCTGCCGAAGGGAAAGTATTCCGCAAGGCCGCGTTTTCATCTGATAGCGCCTGTTTCGGAATGCACGGACAGGGAAAGGTACGCCGCGCTCAAAAACGCTGGCATGAGGCGGTTTGCCTTCTTTGACCAGAAAGCCCTGGATGCGGCGCGGTTCCTTTACGGGACAGAAGTGAAGTCGGAGGACATCTTCTGGCATGAAGGGCGGCTTCGGATCGATGAAGTCCTGGGAAATCTTGAATCCGGCGATAACGAAAACCAGGCAGATCCGCCTCTGTACACAGGCGGATCCATTCCCGAAGGCAGCCGCAACAATATGATGTCCCATTTCGCAAGCCGTGTACTGAAGCGATTCGGCGACACGGACAGGGCGCATGAAGCCTATCTGGAACGGGCCGCCCAATGCAACCCGCCGCTTCCGGATAAGGAACTGGGGACAATCTGGAAAAGCGCGCTGAAGTTTTTCAAAAACAAAATCGAAAGCAGTGAAGGCTATATCTCGCCAGATGAATATGACAACCCGTTTGGCTATATTTTAAAGCCGGACGATTACTCGGATATCGGCGAGGCAAAAGTGCTGGCCAGGGCATGCATGGGAAGGCTCCGTTATACGAGCGCGACGGACTATATCGCATTCATCGGCGACCATTGGTACGAAGACAGGCCGAAAGCCCTCGGCATCATTGAAGATTTCATGGATGACCAGCTGATAGACGCAGAAGACAAGATTCGCATGGCGGAAGAAGCGCTGGTGGCCATAGGCATTCCGGAAGCCGATGTCAGGGCCAGGGGGAAGGCTTTGGCAAACCAGGTGCCAGAGAAAAAACTCGGCCTGCTTCATGCGCTGCTGGGGGCGGACGCCTATAAAAAATTCGTCATGAAATACCGCAATTACCGGTACATCGTCAACACCCAGAATGCAGCCAAACCGATGCTCGCCCTGGATGTCACCGAACTGGACTATGACCCGGAGCTGCTGAATACGCCGGAAGCGACGTATGACCTTACGCAGGGAACAGGTGGCGGGCATCCCCATGACCCGGACGACCTCATCACGAAAATCACAGCCTGCTCGCCGGGCGATAAAGGGGAAGAACTCTGGAAGGAGAGCCTTGACCTGTTTTTCTGCCATGATGGAGAACTCATCAGCTATGTACAGGAAATTGTCGGGATGGCGGCTGTCGGACGGGTCTATGCCGAACAGATGATTATTGCCTATGGCGGCGGGGCGAACGGCAAGTCCACCTTCTGGAACACCATCGCCAGGGTGCTTGGCACTTACTCCGGGAAGATTTCCGCGGATGCCCTGACCATGAGCTGCAAGCGGAATGTGAAGCCGGAAATGGCGGAACTCAAGGGCAAGCGGCTCATCATCGCGTCAGAGCTGGAAGAAGGGCAGCGGCTGAACACAGGCATGGTCAAGCAGATTTGTTCGGTTGATCCCATCGAGGCGGAGAAGAAATACAAGGACCCGTTCCATTTCGTCCCATCCCATACCCTGGTTCTGTATACCAATTACCTGCCCAAGGTTTCCGCCAATGATGACGGGACGTGGCGAAGGCTGATTGTCATCCCGTTTAACGCCAAGATTACCGGGAAAAGCGATATCAAGAACTACTCGGATTATCTGTTCAATCATGCGGGGCCTGCCATCATGAAATGGATCATCGAAGGGGCGGAATCGGCAATCCGGAAAGGCTTCAAAATTGATGAGCCCCAAGCCGTGCGGGATGCCGTGGAAAAATACCGTGAGGACAATGACTGGCTGGGACAATTCCTTGAAGACCACTGCGACATTGATCCGTCATTCACAGAGAAGTCCGGGAAACTGTATCAGCAGTACCGGGTCATCTGTATGCAAAGCGGCGAATACATCAGAAGCACTACGGATTTCTATGGAAATCTGGAAAAGGCTGGATTTTTTCGTCATCGAACAAAGAAGGGCAGTCTTATCCATGGCTTGAAGCTGAAAGAAGGACAAGACTTCCTGGACTGATTCTGGAAAGGTGACACTCATGATACTCTCACTACAAAGTTCCTATAGGGGTAAAAATAAATATACCTATATAAGAAGTTAGGGGTGAGAGAATCATGAGTGTCACCAATTGAAATAGGATGGAGGATAACACCATGATACATAAAAGAGAACGGACGCTTGACCTTTACAAGGAAACAGGAGCGGAAATGAGACTGTTCAGGGCTCTGGGCGCCATACTTGCAATTCACATTTCACGAGTCCTTTCAGCTCCTGATACGGATAAATTCTTACGGGCGCTTCGAAGGATTGATGAAGTGCGTTCCCGGGCAGAAGATAATATGTTCCATGACCATCCGGAAATCAGTAATGAATACCTTGATGTGTTTTACGGGAATTTCAATGGCAAACCCAGAAACGCCGTTGACGCTGAAGTGATGGAAAAGGCGAAGGAAAAAGCGGATGAACTTTTTAAGTGAAAAACAGATAGAACAAAAACTCGTGGCGGAAGTAAGGCGGCGCGGCGGCATGGCACTGAAGTTCGTGTCGCCATCCTATAGCGGCATGCCGGACCGCTTGGTCCTTCTCCCTGATGGGAAGGTGGCCTTTGTGGAAGTGAAGGCCCCGGGCAAAAAGCCGCGGTCGCTGCAGGTGAAACGGCATGCCACGCTGAGGAAACTTGGCTTCCAGGTGTTCGTCCTGGATGCCGCCAGTGATATCCCCGTGATATTGAAGGAAGTTATGGAAGGAGATGATGCCGGATGAAGTTTTTGCCGCATGATTATCAGAAATACGCCATCGACTATATCAAGACCCATCCGATTACGGCCCTGTTCCTGGACATGGGCCTTGGCAAGACGGTGACGACGCTGACGGCCATCCGGGATCTGATGTATGACACCTTTGAAGTACAGCGGGTGCTGGTCGTCGCTCCGCTGCGGGTGGCGAGAGATACCTGGCCGGAAGAAATCCGGAAATGGGATCACCTGAAAGAACTTACCTGCAGTGTGGTTGTGGGAACCGTGGCAGAACGGCGGCGGGCCTTACAGCAGGAAGCGGATATCTATATCGTGAACCGGGAGAACCTGGCCTGGCTGTATCAGAACAGCCGCCTGGTTTTCGATATGGTCGTCCTGGACGAGCTGTCGAGTTTCAAGAACGCCCAGTCCAAACGGTTCAAGGCCATGAAAGCTATGCGCCCTAAAGTGAAGCGCATCGTCGGCCTTACGGGAACGCCCAGCGGCAACGGATTGATGGATCTATGGGCCGAGTTCCGTCTTTTGGATATGGGAGAACGGCTCGGGCGGTACATCAGCCAGTACAGGAACCTCTACTTCAAGCCGGACAAGCGCAACGGCATGGTGGTGTTTTCCTACAAGCCTCTGCCGGGAGCGGAAGAAGTCATCTACCACCAGATTTCCGACATCACCGTGTCCATGAAGGCGTCAGATTATCTGAAAATGCCGGAGCTGGTGAGTGTGGCGAAAGAGGTCAAGCTGAACGAAATAGAAAAGAAACGTTACGACGAACTAAAGCAGTCCCTGGTACTGGAACTTCCAGGCGGTGAAGTCACAGTCGCAAATGCCGCGTCGCTTACTATGAAACTTTCGCAGATGGCGAACGGTGCCATTTACACAGATGACAAGAATATCGTGAATATCCATGACCGGAAGCTGGATGCCTTGGAAGACCTGGTGGAAAGCGCTAACGGAAAACCGGTCCTTGTGGCCTACTGGTTCAAGCACGATAAGGAACGCATCCAGAAACGGATGGAGGCCAGGGAACTGAAGGAATCGAAGGACTTTGCCGACTGGAATGCCGGGAAGATACCCGTGGCCCTGATTCATCCGGCCTCTGCCGGCCACGGGCTGAATCTGCAGCAGGGCGGCTCCATCCTGATATGGTTCGGCCTGACATGGAGTCTGGAACTCTATAAGCAGACCAACGCCCGCCTCTGGAGACAGGGACAGCAGAGCTGCACGGTCATCATACAGCACATCGTGGCCAAAGGTACGATTGATGAGCGCATCCTGAAAGTATTGGAACACAAAGACGGAACCCAGGCCGCACTGATTGACGCGGTGAAAGCTGACCTGGGGATGACGGAACCAGGAAACGGGGGTATACTATGAAGCGGGAAACAGAAGGAGAAGAGAAGCGTATGGAAGCAAAAGCGTACCTGGAACAGGCACGGAATATCAATATCCAGATAGACAGCAAGCTGGAGCAGGTATCCGCCTTGCGGCAGCTGGCTATCAAGGCGTCATCGACACTCAGCCCGGTGCCGCCGAGCGGGACGCCAGACCCGCACCGGCTGGAAGAGACCATCACACGCATGATGGACATGGAACATGAAGTGGATGAGGACATCGACCGTCTGGTGGAACTCAAGGCAGACATTATGAAGGCTATCAGCCGGGTGCCGGACGACCGGGAACGGGTTGTTCTGGAACTCCGCTATCTGGCGTTCAAGGACTGGGCGTCGATTGCCGAAACGCTTGGAATCCATATCCGGCAGGTGTACCGCCTGCATGATGAAGCACTAAAAAAAATTGAAATTCCTGGCGAATGTCACTAAATGTCACTCGAACAGCACTTGATGTCATAGGGGTCGGCAGGATATACTATAATCAGCAAGAAAAGGATGAAGGACCGTGGTCAAAAACCATCGGTCCTTTTTTGTGTGAGAAAAATGAAAGAAATGCCAATATTGTTGGTGCGATTCGCAGAGAGAATACTTTAAAATATTTTGAATATTCAATAAAATATAAAGTAAAGGATAAAGGTATGATATAATGGAGCCATAGAAAAACGGACTAAAGAAGGTGTTTATCTTTGAAAAAAGAGCAAGCACATCTGGCCCGCCAATTGAAGGCATGTGCAAAAACAATGAAGAGCCAGATGTATCATACCAAGACCATACCTCTGCTGCAAAGCGAATATGTACGGCTCCGGAACGACTGGGATTGCTATTGCTACCTGGAACAACCACCTGCCGATAAAACGGATGCTTGGGAAAGAGAACGCAACCGGAAAGAATGGCTTGAGAATGACCAACTATACCGGCAACAGCTCCGGGAGTATATCAAGGACAAAGTTGACATACCAGAAAAAGCCGATATTATACAGCAGGTATTTATGAAGAATCATCTGGCTCCTCCAAACAGACTGGCAACAGAACTGGAGCGGATGGACGCATGCGGCCTGCTGGCGCTGCGGATTCTTCATAACCTGGCAATGCAGCGGAACCTGTTCAGGACGGTATCCAGTTCCCTGGCAATCAGGATGCTTGACCAGTTCGTTTCCCAAAGCATCGAGCGTATCATGCAGCGAACCGACATAATACGTTATGAACCACCTTTTGAAATACATAACTGGTGGGAAGCGCTGTGTTTCCAGATGCAGCTTGGGCATGAGTATGATGTACCACGTATCGCGGAATGGATAAGAAAAGAGTTCTGTTACCCTGTGGTAGTTGAAAAATTTGAAGCGGGCGGTGAGTATACAAAAAAGTTAGGGAACAGCCTGGCAAGGAGATTGTATATCATGGATTTGAGCGACAATTATGCCTTGGTGCGTTATATACCCCGATGTTATGAATTCATATCAGTAAAGGTAACGGAATGCGTCCTGGATAGAGCTTCTATGGACATGATGTTTTATTGACTTATAATCAGCAAGAAAAGGATAAAGGACCATGGTTGAAAGTCATCGGTCCTTTTTTGATGGGGAGATGAGAGGCTATGCCACGAAGGCCAAAAACGCCATGCAGGTATCCGGGCTGCTCAAGGCTCGTGCCGTATGGAAGGAAGTACTGTGAGGAACACGAACAGAAATGCCAGGGCGAACGGAAGAACGCTGAACTTCGTGGGTACGACAGGCGGTGGCAGAAAGTCAGGAAGTTCTTCCTGAAGCGCCATCCATGGTGCGTCCGATGCAAGGCGGAAGGTCGGCTGGTACCAGCGACCGTTGTAGATCACATCAAACCGCATCGCGGCGACCCGGAGCTGTTCTGGGACGAAAAGAACTGGCAGCCCCTCTGCAAGAGCTGCCATGACCATAAGACGATGACGGAAGACCGGAACATCGAGTACAAGTACTGATGATTCAGGCTAGGGGCGGGGGATGTCAATCTCTGCAGCCCTTCCGGCCATGACCGCCGCCCCCTCAAACGTGAAAAAACGCGAAATTCCATAGGGGGGATACCGGCAGAACATTTATATATTCGGGGTGTTGGATTTGATGCTCAGACCTTTTTGTGCATAAAGAAAACTTTTTCTAAGCTATATGGAAAGAGTTTTCTTTATATTTTATTGCTCTAGGTCATTATTGTTAATATCTTTATCTTGGTTTACCTTTTGCATCAGCAATAGCATCTTTTAAATATCTATCATCATAATGCTCGAATTTTTTAATCGAAGTTTCTAAATTTAATATGTTATTGTAAGCTTCATCAAATGCAGCAGTATCACGATTTCTAACAGCTTCTGCTAATTTTTTTTGTTCTTCTGCAATTTCTATACTATAATCAAGTTTCGTACCAACATTTGGTAAATCTAACATTTCTTTAGGTGTATTTGCTTTAAGGTTATTTAATTCTTGTATGTTTTTATCCGCAGTCTGAATGGTTTTGTGGATTAAGTCTTGTACCTTTGCATAATCTGGATTTCTGTTACTTTCATATAAATCTTTAACTTCAAACGAATCAACACCTGAATATTTATGATATACTTTGTTGAAACTTTCGAACTCAGCCTCAATTCGTTGTGTCACTTCATCTTTTGGTGGTTGTTTGGGTTCATTTCCACATCCAGTAAACGCAAAACAGCCTACTACTATAAATAAAATTAAAAGTTTCTTAATTGCTCCCATCACATTACCTCCTATAAGATAATTATTATTACTGTAATAAGTATATCATAAAATTTAATCATAAGATATTACAGTGACGATGTTTTCATGAAGAAAGGGATAACAACTTGAAAGATTGGCAACGAGATAAAATTCATGAACTTCGAAAAAAGGGGATAGGCTATAAAGCCATCGCCCGGGAAACGAAGCTGTCACGGGACAGTGTACGGAATTACTGCCGCTGGCATCACCTGAACGGGTACGGCGCTGCCGTTGCTGCGGCTTTCAGAAAGGAAACGGTGTATGAAATCATCTGATATGGAATGGAAAGTCTTGCCTATCGGCCAACTGAAGCCTGCGGCCTATAATCCTAGGAAACAACTGAAACCCGGCGACAAGGAATACGAAAAAATCAAGAAATCCATCCAGGAGTTCGGCTATGTGGAACCTATTATCGTCAACTATGATATGACCGTCATCGGCGGGCATCAGCGCCTGACCGTATTGAAGGAACTGGGCTATGAAGACGTCCAGTGCGTGGTAGTCCATATCGAGGACGAACACAAGGTCAAGGCTCTTAACATCGCGCTCAACAAAATCACCGGCGCTTGGAACGAACAGCTCTTGGCTAACCTCATCGTTGATTTGCGGAGCGTCGATTTCAATGTAGACCTGACGGGCTTTGAGGCGCCGGAAGTGGAACAGCTCTTTTCAAAAGTCCACAACAAGAAGGTAAAAGAAGATGACTTCGATGTGGACAAGGAACTGGAGAAGCCGACCTTTTCCCAGGCTGGTGACATCTGGTTCCTGGGGGAACACCGCGTTATCTGCGGCGATGCTACGCTACCGGAAACTTACACACGGCTGATGGACGGGAAGAAAGCCAATCTGGTACTGACGGATCCACCGTACAACGTAAACGTAGAAGAAACGGCTGGGAAAATCAAGAACGACAATATGCCGGATGATAAATTCTACCAGTTCCTGTTCAGCGCTTTCGTAAACATGGAACAGAACATGGAACCCGACGCCTCTATCTATGTGTTCCATGCCGATACGCAGGGCCTGAATTTCCGCAAGGCTTTCAAGGATGCCGGTTTTTATCTGTCCGGGTGCTGCATCTGGAAGAAGAACGCCTTGGTTCTGGGCCGCAGCCCTTACCAGTGGCAGCACGAGCCGTGCCTGTTCGGATGGAAGCTGAACGGGAAGCACCAGTGGTATTCCGACCGTAAGCAGACGACCATTTGGGAATATGACCGTCCGAAAGCCAGCAAAGAACACCCGACCATGAAGCCGGTGGCTCTGATGGCCTATCCTATCCAGAATTCATCCATGAGCCATTGCATTGTCCTGGACCCATTCCTCGGTTCCGGCTCCACACTCATGGCCTGCCAGCAGACGGACCGGGTCTGCTATGGCATCGAACTGGATGAAAAATTCGTCGATGTCATCGTGAAGCGGTATATAAACGAATACGGGGACAAAGGTGTGTTTGTGTTGCGTGACGGGAAGAAGATTCCTTATGCGGAGGTGGCTGCTGATGGAGCCGGTTAAGCTGGGAAGCCTGTTCTCCGGGAGCGGTGGCTTCGAACTGGGCGGGATGCTCGCCGGGATTATTCCGGTATGGAACTCGGAAATCGAGCCGTTCCCTATCCGGGTGACGACGAAGCGTCTGCCATCTGTGAAACATTATGGTGATATCACTACGCTGTACGGCCATGAGCTGGAACCGGTGGACATCATCACCTTCGGCTCGCCCTGTACGGACATGTCGATTGCCGGTAAAAGGGAAGGACTTGAGGGGAAGCAGTCCGTACTGTTCCACCAGGCCATCCGCATCGTAAAGGAAATGAGGGAAGATACGAATGGAAAATATCCGAGATATATTGTCTGGGAGAACGTGCCTGGCGCCTTCTCCAGCAACAAAGGCGAAGACTTCCGTACCGTACTTGAAGAAATCTGCCGGATCAGGGACGCTGCGGTTTCAGTGGCTGGATCTGCGAAGTGGCAGCCTGCCGGATGTATCATGGGCGACGGGTACTCTGTGGCCTGGCGCGTCCTCGATGCCCAGTATTGGGGCGTCCCCCAGCGAAGAAAGCGCATCTACCTTGTCGCAGATTTTGATGGACAGAGTGCCAGAACGATTCTATTTGAGCCCGAGGGCCTGTCAGGGTATTCTGCGGAGGGCTTCCGAACATGGCAGAGTGCTGCCGGACGTCTTGCGCCTGGCCCTGGAACGGCAGGCACAGTTTGCCTGAATGACCAGGTCGGCATCCGTATGGATGTGACGGAAGAACGGACGAACACCCTGCGGGCAGAAGCCCATCACCCGCCCATCGTCATCACGCTCCCAGAGAGCGTCTTTGAGAACCACGGAGCCGACGCCCGGTACAGAGGGCCTCTTTCCGTGAACCCTTCGCTGACGGCCCGATACGGCACGGGCGGCAATAATCAGCCGCTGGTGCTTCAGGGGAGCAACGAGGAGAAACGGAAAACGTATGATGTGCGCCAGACTTCGGATGGCACCCGCAACATGCGGAACCATGTCTATGAAAGCGACACCTGCCGGTGTGTGGACCGTTCCGGGAATATGCCGGGAAGCAATCAGGGAGGCATTGCTGTGGTAGAACTGACCTACAGCGCCAGCAAGAATTCTCATTTCACCCGGGCTGACAAAGAAGTGGCGGGGTCGCTCGTCGCCACAGATTATAAGGACCCGCCGCTCATCAACAGCAAGGCCCGTGTCCGTCGCCTGATGCCGGCGGAATGTGCCAGACTGCAGGGATTCCCGGACTGGTGGTGCAGCCACCTGGAAACGGGAAACCCGTCTGAAGAAGATATCCGTTTCTGGAGCGGAGTCTTTGAAACACAACGGAAAGCCTTGGGAAAAACGACGAAGCCAAAGACACGGAACCAGATCATCAAATGGCTGAAGGAACCATACCGGGATTCCTCGGAGTACAAGATGTGGGGCAACGGCGTCGCTCTTCCCTGTGTGTATTTTGTACTGGCGGGAATCGTTTATTTTTTCAGGAAGACGCAGAAATGACTTGCTATTATCGGCGTTCAGAGTGATATATGTACTAGCAAAACAAGGAGGTACATAGACCATGACAATCCAGACAACTATTAACGACCGCAAGGAACTGGCCAGAATGCTGATTCCTTTCAACCATAATGAAAAACTTCATTATGCCGGGACGCCGACATTCGCTTTTGAAGGGCAGGGCTTCCGTATCCTTCGTAATGGTGACATTGAATGTGAGGACGAAAAAACAGAAGCCACCATGATGGATTTCCTTCAACGGGAAGGTATCCTTCCACAGTCAGAAGCGGTACAGGAACCACAATCGCAGCATGATGAAGAAAATGAACAGGGAACAGAGCCGGAAATGATGGAAATCAAGATCCCGGCTGACGGCATGGATGGGACCCAGATGCGCAACCTGGTCTTCATGCTCCATGCCCAGCAGTACCTGCTGAACCGAGCCGCGGGACAGGAAAACATTCATGTGCCGGACAGGCTGATTGAAGACCTGAAAGATGAGCCTGTGACAGACAGGACTTCCTTCTTTGCGGTCTACCAGAATTACAGCAAGGAAGGACGGGGATTCCTGATTACCGTGGAGACGGTGGCATTCTGCTTTGCCGTAACCGACAACGCCATAAAGAACCGTGCTTTGATTGAATTGGCGGCCTTCATGGTCAGCGCGGCGAAAAAGGCGAAACGGGTCAATCCCGTCACCCGGAAGCCGGAAAATGAAAAATACTACCTGCGGATGTGGCTCCTTCGCATCGGCATGGGAACCAAAGCCAGCCACGAATCACGCATGGCCCTGCTGAAAGGACTGAATGGATGGAGCGCTTTCCGCACAGAAGCGGAAGCTCACGCCCATGCCGAAAGGCAAAAGGAACGCCGGAATCAGAACACATAAATTCTCAATTTAATTCATAATTATTCTCAAAATGACTTGCTATTATGTGCCTTTAGAGTGATATATAGTGTACCGAAAGAACACACGCACACATAGAAAGGACAGAGATAATTATGAAAACACTGCACTTTGGAATAGAAATGGAAATGACAGGGATTACGAGAAACCGGGCGGCCAGCCTCATGGCCCGCTTCTTCGGAACAGAAAGCAGGCATGAAGGCGGAGCCTACGATACCTACACCGCAAAGGATGACAGGGGACGGAAATGGAAAGCCATGAACGACTCCAGCCTGATCCCGCAAAAAAAGGTGAACGGCGAAATCATGGACGCTTCCGCCAGCTACCGCACGGAAGTGGTCAGCCCCATCCTTTCCTACGAAGACATTCCGAAGCTGCAGGAACTGGTGCGGACGCTCCGCAAGGCCGGGGCCTTTGCCAACAAGTCCTGCGGCATCCACATCCACGTCGGGGCTGAACGGTTCACGGCGAAGACCCTGCGGAATCTGGTGAACATCATGGCGAGCAAGGAAGACATGATTTACCGGGCTCTCCAGATCAACCCCTCGCGGGAAAGCCGGTACTGCCGGAAAACGAACACCACATTCTTAAAAGACCTCAACCGGAAAAAGCCGGACACGATGGACGGCATCGCCGACCTCTGGTATCAGGAAGCGCCTTACGGACGGGACCATCATTACAACAGCACCCGCTATCACGGGCTGAACCTTCATGCCACCTTCACCAAGGGAACCGTCGAGTTCCGCCTTTTCAACGGCACCTTACACGCCGGCGAAATCAAGGCCTACATCCAGTTCTGCCTGGCGGTTGTCCATCAGGCCCTCACACAGAAAAAAGCCTCGGCACGGAAGACCGAAACGGACAATGAAAAATACGCCTTCCGATGCTGGATGCTCCGGCTGGGACTCATCGGTGACGAATTCAAGACCTGCCGGCTCCACTTCCTCAAACACCTCACGGGCAACTCCGCATGGCGCAACGCCGCCGCTTGAAGGGGATAGCCTCACGGGCAGCTTCGGCTGCCCTCGGGGTGGTAGAAGGGCATTCCCTTCAGAAAGGATGAGAGCGATGAACAAAAAAATCTACATTGCCTACGGAAGCAACATGAGCGAAGTGCAAATGGCACAGCGGTGCCCCGATGCCACCTTTGCAGGGACAGGGACAATATATGGGTACGAGCTGCTTTTTAAGGGTTCCATGACCGGGTGCTACGCTACCATTGAAAAGAAAGAAGATGCCTTCGTGCCGGTCGTCCTCTGGCGCATTTCTGCGGCGGACGAACGGCGGCTCGATGTATACGAAGGATTCCCGCGGTTCTACTACAAGAAATCCGTCCCTGTTGAAACGGACGGCAGCACAATCCGAGGTCTGGTGTACATCATGCATGAGGAGCGGAGATTCGGGGTGCCGGGCGATTGGTATTACCAGAACATGGAAAGGGATTATCTGAAATTCGGCTTCGACCTGTCCGTCCTGTGGCTGGGGTTGCGGAACAGCCGGGCAAGGACGAAAGGCACACGGGTGCGGCTGATTTCCATGAACGATGTGCAGGCACCACCTGCAGGTACTGAAGGAACAGTCCAGTATGTCGATGATGCCGGAACTGTTCATGTGCATTGGGACACGGGCGGCAGCCTCGGGCTGGTACCTGGCGCCGATGAATGGGAAATTGTAGAATAAAACGCATAAATAACCGAAAAAAGACTTGCTATTATGTGCGTTTAGAGTGATATATATACATGACAAAGGGGAAAGCCCAAAAGAAACAGCACATGAAAGCGAGGAAACTACGATGAGAACAATCATTACACTGGATGGAAAGAAAATCAGCAAGAAAGCAGCCTGCGAAATGTTTGGGAAGGAAGACATGGACAAACGGATACGGGATGCGAGAGAAGCCTTTTCCGAAGATCCGAATGAAGAAAGCAGCTGGTGGATGGGAAACGGGATGCTGACCATCGAATTCCGGTAAAGTTCCGGACGAAAAGGGGCCGATAACGGGCCCCTTTTCTTGTAGAAGAAATGCATAAATAACCGAGAAATGACTTGCTATTATGTGCGTTTAGAGTGATATATATACATGACGAAGGGGACAAGCCCCAAAGAAAAAGCACACGAAAGCGAGGAATTTACGATGACGAGATTTGAAAAAGACTACCATGAAATGCTGAAGGGCGCAGGGCGGTACATTCTGGAAGGCCGGATGGAAGAAATCAAGAAACTGAAGAAAGAGCAACGGGCCTGCAAGAACCGCTTCCGGTTCCAGTGCATCTGCCAGACCCTCAGCCGGTTGGAACGGGAATATGAAGCACTCGAAGAACTTTACTGAGAGGCCCGGAAAGAGAACGCAAGGCCTCCTTTTTGTAGAAATGCATAAATAATAAAAAAATACGATGAGAGCGCAGATGCGGTCTCATCTGTCGTACAGCCCGCAAGGGCTTTTTTTATTGGGAGGTGAGCGACATTGGCTGTACGAGGAAGGAAACCGAAACCGACGGCACTTAAAGTGCTGGAAGGAAATCCCGGCCATCGGCCGCTCAACAAAAAAGAACCGCTGCCCAAGGGCCGGCTGCCCCGCTGTCCGGAATGGCTGGAAGACGATGCCAAGAAGGAATGGAAACGGCTGGGGAAAGTCCTTGCTGAGATGGGTATGCTGACCAATCTGGATATGATGGCCTTTGCTGGCTACTGCCAGGCATACGCCCGTTGGAAAGGGGCGGAAGAATTCATTACCCGGCATGGGGATATGGTGCGGACGCCGAATGGTTACTTGCAGCAGGTGCCGCAGGTATCTATCGCCCAGACTAACCTCAAAATCATGCTTAAATTCTGCGAGCAGTTCGGCCTGACGCCGTCTGCCCGGAGCCGCATGGTCGGGGAAGAAAACGGGGCAGAAAAAGAAACGGATGAAATGGAACTGCTGTTAAGGGGGTGACAAGTTTGGCATTTGTGTATAAGCCGTCAGCGTTCATGCTGCCGGATTCCCATTATGATAAGGCAAAGGCGGACCGGGCCGTCGCTTTCATCGAGAATCTCTGTCATACCAAAGGAAAATGGGCCGGGAAACCTTTCCTGCTCCTGCCCTGGCAGGAACAGATTGTGCGTGATTTATTCGGTATCGTGAAGGAAGACGGGAAACGGCAGTTCCTGACGGCCTATATAGAGATACCAAAGAAGAACGGGAAACAGCTCGCGTTGGACACGCCGATTCCGACTCCGGACGGATGGAAAACCATGGGAACTCTTGCCGTTGGGGATTGCGTCTTCGACGAAAGGGGAAAGCCAAGCCATGTGGTAGCGAAAAGTCTGGTAGATGACACGGAACAGGCCTATGAACTGGTTTTCCGCGATGGCGGCCGGATTGTGGCCGGGGAACGGCATTTGTGGGATGTGGAGTACATCCATGGAAAGACAAGGGCGAAACGCTGGACAACGGGCGAGATTTACCGCCGTACCCGGCAGTATCGTGAAACGTTCAGCGACAACCGTTCCATCATACGGATTCCCGTAAATGAACCTTTACATCTTCCAGAGGCAAACCTTCCTGTAGACCCGTATTTGTATGGCTACTGGCTGGGGAATGGCTGCGCAACGAAGCCGGAAATCACTGTCCGGGATTGCGATGTGGATGACCTTATTTCATTCATCCCTTACCCTCTGCATAATCGGTATCCACAGACCTGCGGCGGCAGCGAAATCCTGGTCTATAAAGAACTGAAGAACATTCTGGTGCCGCACTTCAGAGAAAAAGTTATCCGGCCGGAATACCTGCGGTCATCGGAACATCAACGATGGGAACTGCTTCAGGGACTCATGGATTCTGATGGCTGTGTAAGTGATGTCAAAGGCCAGAGTATCTACGTCAGTACCATCCGGCAGCTGGCGGAATCTGTACAGGAACTCTTGTGGACGCTGGGAATCAAGAATTCTCTGACTACCTGTCCGTCTACCCGTTACGGGGAGCCGACCGGGGAAACACTATATCAGATCCGGTTCACAGCCTTTACAGACCAGCCGATCAGCAAACTTCATCGGAAAAGTATCCGCAGGCAGGAGCGTGTGAAACAGACACGTTCCTGTTTTCATTATCTGAAAGAAATCCGGATGCTTGACTACAAAGTCAAAATGCAGTGCATCCAGGTGGACAGTCCGTCCCATTGCTACCTGGCCGGGCGGAATATGGTCAAAACGCACAACAGTGAACTGGCAGCGGCTATTGCCCTGTATCTTCTCTACGCCGACAATGAACCGAGCGCGGAAGTCTATGGCGCAGCCTGTGACCGCAACCAGGCTTCCATCGTCTTTGATGTCGCCCGGCAGATGGTGGAAATGAGTCCCGCGCTCCTGCGCCGTTCCAAGATACGCTCGGCAGGAAAGCGGATCATTAACTACCGCAATGCCGGGTTTTACCAGGTGCTTTCTGCTGAAACAGGAACCAAGCATGGACTGAATGTTTCGGGTCTTGTATTTGACGAAATCCACGCCCAGCCGAACCGAAAGCTCTACGATGTGCTGACCAAAGGCTCCGGTGATGCCCGGGAGCAGCCGCTCTTTTTCATCATCACCACAGCCGGCAACGACAAGAACAGCATCTGTTATGAACTGCATACCAAGGCCCTGGATTTGATGCAGGGCCGTAAGAAAGATTATACGTTCTATCCTGTTGTGTATGGCTTGGAAGCTGACGAAGACTGGACGGATGAAGCCAACTGGTACAAGGCCAACCCATCCCTAGGGTACACCATCAAAATTGAGCGTGTCCGGGAAGCGTATCAGAACGCCATCGAGAATCCCGCCGAGGAAAATGTGTTCAAACAGCTCCGGCTGAACATCTGGACGTCGGCCAGCATCCGATGGATTCCGGAACAGGTCTACGATAAAGGGAATATTCCCATCGACCTGGATTCTCTGCGGGGCCGGATGTGTTACGGCGGTCTGGATTTGTCCAGCACATCAGATATCACCGCTCTGGTCTTGGCTTTTCCGCCACGGAACGATGATGAGAAATATATCCTTTTGCCATTTTTCTGGTTGCCGGAAGACACACTGGAATTGCGGTGCCGCCGGGATCATGTCCTTTATGATGTCTGGCAGAAGCAGGGATTTATCCAAACGACCGAAGGAAATGTCATCCATTACGGATTTATTGAAAAATTTATCGAGCATCTGGGTGAAACTTACAACATCCGGGAAATCGCTTACGACCGATGGAACGCTACCCAGATGGTGCAGAACCTGGAAGACATGGGCTTCACCATGGTTCCCTTCGGCCAGGGGTTCAAGGACATGTCGCCGCCATCGAAGGAACTGTTTAAGCTCCTGATGGAAGGTAATATCATCCATGGCGGCAACCCCGTTCTCAAATGGATGGCGGGGAATGTGGTCATGCGGCAGGACCCGGCGGGGAATATCAAGCCGGATAAAGAAAAATCCGTCGAAAAAATCGACGGAATTGTGGCGTCCATCATGGCTCTCGACCGCTGCATCCGCAATGGAACAGGCAGTGGCAGCGTCTATGATGAACGGGGCGTTATTGCTTTTTGAGTAATTGGATGCATACATTAAAAAAGCCCAAACATCGTAACAGCAACAGCCGTAAGCAGAGACGTAAGGGCTGACAGGAAGGCGGGCCAGTGGTGGCTGGCCCGTTACCTGCCACCATTTTATCACGGCAAGGAAAGTGTGGCAATGATGAAATACAAGATTTATTTTTCAAGCCGGATAAAGAGAAATCTGTCGAAAAGAGGTAATTTATGAAAATTCCATTCTTATCCCAATTCTTCAAGTCAAGGGACAAACCTAAAGACTATTATATCGGCACGGATTTCCGTTACCTATTCGGCCCGTCTACGAGCGGCAAGACGGTAAACGAGTTCACGGCCATGCAGACCACTGCTGTGTATGCCTGTGTACGTATTCTGGCGGAAACCCTGGCGGCTCTGCCACTCCAGATGTACCGTTACACGCCGGGCGGCAAAGAACGGGTCTATGATCATCCGCTCTATCATCTGCTCCATGATGAGCCGAACCCGGAGATGACGTCGTTCATCTTCAGGGAAACGCTCATGAGCCATCTGCTCATCTGGGGCAACGCCTATGCCCAGATTATTCGTGACCGCCTGGGAAGGGTGCAGGGGCTTTATCCGCTGCGGCCAGATAAGATGAACGTGTGCCGGGATGACCAGGGGCGGATTTTTTATCTGTACACCAAGACCAGTGATGAGAATCCGAACATCAGGCCGTATGGGCAGGTAGCCTTACCCAAGGAAGAAGTGCTGCACATTCCCGGTCTTGGTTTTGATGGACTGGTCGGATATTCGCCAATCGCTATGGCCCGCAATGCCGTGGGCATGACCATGGCCTGTGAGGAATACGGCGCGTCTTTCTTTGCCAACGGGGCCAGTCCCAGCGGGGTACTGGAACATCCAGGCGTTTTAAAAGATCCGGCTAAAGTCAGGGATTCCTGGAACGCTGTGTATCGGGGGACGGGCAATGCTCACAAAGTGGCTGTGTTGGAAGAAGGCATGAAATACCAGCAAATCGGCATCCCGCCGGAAGAAGCACAGTTCCTGGAAACAAGGAAGTTCCAGCTTGATGAGATTGCCAGATTGTACCGCATCCCGCCACATATGATTGGCGACCTGGAGAAAAGCTCCTTCAATAATATCGAGCAGCAGTCCATGGAATTTGTGAAATACACCTTAGACCCCTGGGTTATCCGCTGGGAACAGGCCATGCAGAAAGCCCTGTTCCTGCCGGAAGAAAAGAAGCAGTATTTCCTCAAGTTCAATGTGAACGGTCTTATGCGCGGCGACTACGAAAGCCGCATGACGGGGTACAGCATCGGCCGACAGAACGGCTGGCTGTCTGCCAACGATATCCGGGAGATGGAAGATATGAATCCTGTGCCGGATGAGGAAGGCGGCAACCTGTACCTTGTGAACGGCAGCATGACCAAGCTCAAGGATGCCGGAGCTTTTGCACAGAAGGGAGAAACGAATGAAACATAAATTTTGGCGGTGGGTGACCAATGAAGCACCCGATGCCTTTGGCAGTGAACGGACATTGTACCTGGACGGCCAGATTTCAGACGAGACCTGGTGGGGTGACGGGGTGACGCCGAAGGCTTTCAAAGATGAACTGAACGCAGGCAGCGGCGATATTACCCTCTGGATCAACAGCCCAGGCGGTGACTGCTTTGCGGCTGCCCAGATTTATAACATGCTCATGGAGTATCCGGGAAATGTCACTGTGAAGATTGATGGCCTGGCAGCTTCGGCAGCTTCGGTCATTGCCATGGCCGGCACGAAAGTCTGTATGTCGCCGGTGGCCATCCTGATGATTCATAATCCGGCTACCATGGCTTACGGGGACAAGGCCGAGATGGAAAAGACCATCGGCATGCTGAGTGAGGTCAAGGAAAGCATCATCAATGCCTATGAAATCAAGAGCGGCCTGGCCCGCACGAAGATTGCCCACATGATGGACAATGAAACCTGGCTTAATGCGAGGAAAGCCGTGGAGCTGGGCTTTGCCGATGAGATCCTCTTTGACCAGAAAGCAGTAGAGGAACAGCCGGAGGCTATGCTGTACAGCCCGGTCACCGTAACGAATTCTTTTGTACAGAAATTAAAACCGAAGAAACCCTTACAGAAAGTGCCAGCCGCTGATTTGGAAAAACGGCTGGCACTGCTCATTCATTGATAGGAGGAAGACATAATGGATACGATTTTAGCACTGCGTGAAAAGAGAAAGAACCTCTGGGAATCTGCCAAGAATTTCCTGGATACGGTGCGTGACGACAACGGCATGGTTTCCGCCGAAGATGCCGCCCGTTACGACAAGATGGAAGCAGATGTGGTGAACCTGGGCAAGGAAATCGACCGCCTGGAACGCCAGCAGCGTATGGATGCAGAAATGGCGAAGCCTACCACCATTCCCATTACAGAACAGCCAGGGGCTCCGCAGACGGAAAATGAGAAGAAAGGACGCGCATCCAAGGCTTACAAGAAGGCTTTCTGGGACAGCATCCGCCATAAGAATTTCATCGATGTACAAAACGCGCTGAGTGTAGGTACTGATGCTGATGGCGGTTACCTGGTACCGGATGAATTCGAGCATCAACTCATCGACAAACTCCAGGAAGAGAACTTCTTCCGCAGCCTGGCAACGATTATCCATACCAGCGGCGACCGTAAGATCCCCATCGTAACGGGGCATGGCGAAGCCGCCTGGATGGAAGAAAACGGCCTGTATCCAGACAGCCAGGATACCTTCGGCCAGCAGTCCATCGGGGCCTATAAACTGGGTACGGCTATCCGTGTGTCGGAAGAACTCCTGAATGATAACGCTTTCGACCTGGAAAGCTATATCTCCAGTGAATTTGCCCGCCGTATCGGCACGAAGGAAGAAGAAGCCTTCCTCGTTGGTGATGGCAAGAGCAAGCCGACCGGCGTATTCCCGTCTGCGGAATTGGGCGTCACTGCCAATGGGGCTTCTATCACCTTCGATGATGTCATCGATTTGTACCATTCCCTGCGCATCCCGTATCGTCGCAAGGCCGTATGGCTCCTGAACGATTCTACTATCAAGGCACTGCGCAAGGTCAAGGACAACAATGGCAATTACATTTGGCAGCCGTCCGTCACGGCGGGGACTCCGGATACCATCCTGAACCGCCCCTGTTACAGCACCTCCTTTGCGCCGGAACTGGCTGCCGGCAATCGTCCGGTCCTCTTTGGCGACTTCAGCTATTACTGGATTGCTGATAGGGAATCCCGCTCCTTCAAGCGCCTCAATGAACTGTATGCAGCCAACGGCCAGATCGGCTTCCTCGCCAGCCAGCGCGTCGATGGTATGCTGATGCTCCCGGAAGCGGTCAAGGCTCTCGATGTGAAAGCGAAGGCATAAGCCATGCTGGTCAGCCTGGAAGAAGCCAGGGAATATCTGCGGATTGATGAGGATGACACGTCGAATGATGACGTCATCCTGTCATCCCTGGAAACGGCCCAAGCGTTGTGCCTGGACCTGGCCCGCTGCGAGGAAGCGGATGCCGAAGAAAACCCGGTCGTATTCCATGAAGCCATTCTGTATGCTGCCGCCTTTTTGTATGAGCACCGGGAAGAAGCGGATTATTCCGGACTGCTGAAGATGCTGCGGTGGCTGCTGTTCGGTGTGCGGCGCAGCCGTTTTTGAAAGGGGAGAGTGCAATGCAGGTGGGAAAACTTAACAAGAGAGTACAGATTATCAGCCGGAAAGCGCAGACTGACGATTTGGGATTCGATACGTTACAAGATGTGGTTCATTGTACCTGCTGGGCATCCATCGAGCCTGCCAGGGGCAAGGTGTTCTATGAAATGGAACGGAAAGCAGATACGGAGTATAGCAAAATCACCATCCGCTGGCGTCCGGGCATCACCCACGACATGAAGGTGAAGTATCAGAACAATCTGTACGATATTGATACGATAGTAGACCCGTACATGCGCCATGAATCTTTGGAACTGTACTGTACGGAAGAAATCAGGGGGCAGGACAATGAGCAACAGTGATTTTGATATTAAGGGGATAGACGAATTGTCCGGCAAACTGCTCTCTGCTATCGAGAAATTTCCAGGAACCGCTGAAAAGGGGCTGGTGACGATTGGCAACAAGCTCAAGAAAGAATGTGTGAACCAGACCCCGGAAGGCAGCACGGGCAAGCTGAAGAAAGGATGGAAACACCAGGTAAAGGGCTATAACGGCTCGGAACTGACTTATGAGCTGACGAACAAGCACCCGGTCCATCATCTGCTGAATAACGGGCATGTTAAGAAAACGCCCGGTGGCAGGACCGTGGGCTATTACGAAGGCCGGCACTATACGGAAAAAGCCGTGAAGATGTTCGAATCCCAGGACTTGCAGCCAGATCTGGAAAAGCTCACGAAGAAACTCATAAGGAAAGCGGGTGGGATATGATTCACGACATCGACATCCTGCAGGCCGTGCAGCAGAAACTGAAAGAACGGTTCCCGTATCCCGTGTACCTGCAGGACGTGAAAGAAGGATTCCGGCCACCCGCATTTTTTCTGAAGTCTATGACGATAACTTCGCCGCAGGGCGATAAGGAAGTATACCGGGATACGGATATTTACATCACCTATATACCGAAGAAACAGGCAGCCAGCACATCCATATATGAAGTGCTGGCTGCCGCTGAAGACCTGTTCCGTGACGGGATTGCCGTCCAGGACAGGTTTTTTGCTGCCCTGAGTCTGAGTGAAGAACTTATGGGGCAGGACAATGACGGCGGACGGGTGACGATGACTATTCAGTATTATGATTCCGCCGATGAAACGGAAACCGCTGAACTGATGAGGGTATTGCATCAGCGGTATCGGGGAAAGGAGACAACGAAACATGAAAATGCCATCCATTAACGTCGTGTTCAAGGAAAAAGGCATTAGTGCCATTGAGCGAAGTGAACGCGGCATTGTCCTGATGATTCTGAAGGAAGAAACGCTGCCTTCAGAAACGGAAGTGAACCTGTACACGGCAGATGATATTCCCAAGGAACTGTCGGACAGCAACCGGGAACAGATGGAGCTGGCGCTCCGGGGCTATGTAAACAGTCCGAAGAAGGTCATTGCTGAAATCATCAGCAGTGAGACTGAGGACTATACCGATATCCTGAAGGCTATCGAGAACAAGCGCTTTGACTATCTGGTCATTCCGGACATCGAAACATCGCACATTGATACCATTGCTACCTGGGTCAAAGGGATGCGTACCAATAAAGACAAGATGATAAAAGCTGTGCTGCCCGACTGTACGGCAGACACGGAAGGCGTCATCAACTTCGTCAACAAAACTATCCAGACCAAGGCGAAAACGTACACGACCGCCCAGTATTGCAGCCGCATTGCCGGCATCATTGCCGGGACGCCTATGACGATTTCCTGTACCTACGCGCCACTGCCGGAAGTCATCGGCTGCGATGTCTGGACGAAAGAGGAAATGGATACCATGGCGGGTGCCGGGAAGCTGTTCTTTTTCTTTGACGGCGAAAAGGTGAAACTGGCTCGGGGCATCAATTCCCTGGTAACCACCGTCCAGGACAAGGGGACGAGTTTCCAGAAAATCAAGCTCGTGGATCTGATGGACATGATGCACGATGATATCCGCACGACGGCCCAGGACCATTACCTCGGCAAGTATGCCAACAGCTATGCGAACCGCTGTCTGCTGGTGACGGCTATCCAGGGGTATCTCGACCAGCTGGCTCAGGAGGGGTTGCTGGAGCAGGATCAGAATACCGCCTATATTGATGTGGAGTCCACAAAAATCTGGCTGGAATCCAATGGTAAATATACCAAAGCAGAGCTGGCAGATATGTCTGAAATGGACATCAAGCTGGCCAATATCGGAAGCAATGTATTCATCGCCGTCAAGGCGTCGCTCCTGGATGCCATGGAAGATGTGACAGTAACCATTCATATATAGGAGGTGAGGCAGTATGAATAGTATGGAAGCCAAACGGGTCATGAACGGCAAGTACGCCGACCTCTATATCGACGGCGACTTGATGGCTGAGGCCACCGCCTTTAAGGCCGAGGTCACGCTGACAAAGGAAGAAGTGAAGATGCTCCGCCATGTGGGCAAGGGCTACAAGGTCACGGGGTATGACTGCAAAGGGGAACTGAAGCTCCATAAAGTGTCCAGCTACATGATCAAGAAGATGAACGACAACATCAAGGCGGGCAAACAGACCGTAGTGACCATCGTTTCCGTCCTGGATGATAAGGATGCCATCGGCAGTGAACGTATCGTCATCAAGGATGCCACCTTCGACAGCCTGATTCTGGCGGACTGGGAAGTGGACAAGATGGGTGAGGAAAGCTACAGCTTCACCTTCTCGGACTGGGATTTACTCGATTTAGCATAAGGAGAAAACGACTATGAATATGGTAGACAGACTGCTGAAAGCAGACGTAGTAAATAAACTGGCCGAACGGCCCACGAAAATGGTGAAGATGGAACGGCTGAGTAAACTGTTTGGCTTTGATTTCGTCATCACGCTCAGGGCCATCGACCCGGAACGCTATGCCGATATCCAGAAGATGGCTGTGGATTTTACCAATGGCAATGCCGATAACGTGGATATTTACCAGATGCAGACCCAGACACTCCTGGCGGGGATTGCGGACCCGGATTTTAAGAACAAGGAACTGATGGAAAAATTCGGGGCAACCCTGCCGGCGGATATTATCCGTAAACTGTTCCTGGCCGGAGAGATTGCCGACCTTACGGCGCAGATTACCGAACTCAATGGCTACACTACCCAGAAAAAGACGGATGAAGCCGTAAAAAACTGATTCAGACCGATGGCGAAGTGCAGGCGATGTATTTCCTCTTCAGGGACCATCACCTGCTGCCGTCAGAGGTCATGAAACTCGGATACGGTGAACGCCAGGTGCTTTATGCCTTTGTGCGGTATGAGATGGAGACCAAAAATAAAAGACCTACTATTGAATAAACTTTCCGATAGCAGGCCTTTTACAAATTTGAACTATTTTAGTAATTATTATATCCGTAAATATTGTTGTAAGGATCGTCATCATCCTGATCATCTGGGGTAGAGTAATAGACTGTATTTCCATAAGCAGAGGCAGTACTACCATCAGAGCCATAAGTGGTATTGCCATACGTAGAATAGGAAGTGCCATTTGAACAGTAGGTTGTGTTTCCATAGGTAGAGTAAGAAGTACCATCAGAGCAATAAGTAGTATTGCCATATGTGGTGTATGAGGTACCATCGGAGCAATAAGTAGTATTGCCATAAGTGCTATAGGAATTTCCATTACTGTCATAAGCAGTATTTCCATACTGAGTTATACTGCCTGATTGGGCCAATGCTGTGGGGATGCAAAATGCAAAACTGCATAGAATTAGGGCAAGCAATTTTTTCATGATAGTATCACTCCTTTTATTTATAATCCGAAAAAGTTTATTTTATTATAGTCTTTTTTACTCATATAAACAAGTTGAGGTGAAACAGCATGGCCAATAACGTCATCGATGCCGCTAT